>Ga0209402_10006276_pt1 | contig 10416 bp, 10 predicted proteins | sample ArcticOcean_MG_C_3_FD_187437 | JGI IMG/M metagenome (GOLD analysis project Ga0209402, IMG submission 187437) | Marine microbial communities from western Arctic Ocean - ArcticOcean_MG_CB8_126 (SPAdes) (version 2) | ecosystem: Environmental > Aquatic > Marine > Oceanic | place: Arctic Ocean... | reverse complement strand
CGACGAACACCACCGTCTTAAGACGAAACCGTTTCCGCACGCGATCCACCATGCGCGTGAAGGCTTTGGGATCGGCGGTATTACCAGGCAGCACTTCCACCGAGATCGGGCGACCTTCCGGATCACATAAGAGACCGTACACAACCTGAGCACGATCCGATCGATGGTCACGACTGTAGCCGTGTTTTATCAGCTCCGACTTGCGGCCGTAGCAGTAGCTCGACGACAGATCGAACAGCACCAGAGTCCCCTCGGCAAGATGCCTCTTCGCCAGCCGCCGTGGGCGGTTTCTATTACACGTTCAGATTTACTTCGTGCCCGGAGTGAGTTAACGAATCAAATGTATGTCGGCGGAGTATGAAGAAGTTCTCAATCCGCGTCTGCCGCGCGAGCAGCCAGTCCATGGCCGCGTAGAGTTCATGCACATCGACGTCGCCCAGCCGCAGTTCTTCCGCCAGCGTATTCTGAGCCGTCTCTTCCTGCAGACCTTTAATACAACTCAGCTTCGATCCCGGTGAAAGGATTCGATCCACAATCATGGCCATCACGAGCTGCCGCTCGCGACACGGCCGTGACACGAGCAGACTGTCGAGACCGACGTTCTGCGCCGTTCCCAGCACGGCAGCCACATTGCCATGCGGCAGACTGCGCACAATCCGGAACGAATCGGTATCGGCGATCAGGGGCTTTCCCCGGCGAGCCGCCGCTTGATGTACTCGATGGCATCGTCGGGCAGGTCGGAGAGATTGCCGACGGTCTCATGCTGGACCTTGCCGTCTTCGCGGTAGGTTCTGCGCAGGAGCACGGACTTGTAGGTCTTGCCCTTGTAGGTCTTCGTCACAGTCTCGACATGAACTTTTCGTGGCTTCTTTTCGCTCATTCGCGTCTTGTAGCGAAAACGACCTCCGGCGCCTGGCCCTGAAATGACAATTATTGTGATTAGTTTCTGGCTACAATTCGCAGAAGAATAAGCTGTCCTGAGGCGCCGAGTACCGTGTTATCAAGGCCGAACCTCCCAAAAGGCCGTTTCAAGTCCGGTATAGACGAAGTTAGAGTCTTTCATTGAGTCATGCGCGCCGTTTGCGCGCATGTTTTGAGATGTCAGGCGGCTTGAATGTACTTGTCGTAGTGATATTTGAGGATCGTCGTCATCGTTCTGTTTCCATCTTTGGTGACACGCCAGCGGCGGGTGCGGGGAATACGGGCAATCAGCTTGTGGGCGTGCAGCAGCGACAGCAGACGACCCACTTTCTGACTCTGGCGTCGACGCTCGACGGGGTCGTCGGTCGCGTCAAACAGGCGTTCTCGAAGGTCGCCGTTGCGGAATCCCTGAATCGAATGTTCGCCTCGCATCACTGCTGCGAGCAGTTTCACATCGTCCTGGCGTGCCGGGTTCAGACCACGATGGCTGCGGCGGTTTGTGCGGACGGATCGGGCCAGTCGACGCAGCCGCTGCTGCGAATCGCCGGGATCACCGGCCGCCGTCAGGGCGTCCAGGTAACGACGGTTGGCTGCCAGAGTCACCTCGCGGTAACGCGGCATGTTCGCCACGCCTTTGGCCATCGGGAACCAGTCCAGAACCACTTCCCCTTTGCGTTTCCCGTGACGACGGATTTTGAACTCACGCGGATTGTTGATCACTGTTTCCACTCGCAGTACGCACCCGAACTTGTCGTACATTTTTATCCAGTTCTCTTTCATCCGGTGTTTCACCCGTGCTCCGGGGTAACGCTTCTTCTTCATGTCCGTGAGCACTTCGCCCTGAAACCGCCCGTGCATCTTTCGACCGAGGAAGGTCAACACATCCTCGGCCCCGAAGCACAACGTGGCGTGCTTCAGGAGTTCTTCATACGGAGCTTTCAGTGCATCAGCATCATGGAACATAACATCCGTGGCGTACTCGGCCTGGTCCATGACCCAGTAATACTCAAGTCCTTCCAGCACCATCCTTCAGCAGCGGATTGACTCGCCGGGCCAGTGCGGAGAGCACCCGCGGCCAGTTCTTCTTCTCAAAACGGTCGGCAAACTTCTGAGCTCGCGGACAGTCGCTGATCCACAGGAACGCGTTGTCCTGCTTGCGATAGTCGATACCGTGCTGATCCATCTTCCGGGCGAGCCACTCGTGTCCGTTCAGGCACACCTGAATCACCAGCGGAAACCACGACTGGATGCGGACATGCATCAGTCCGAATTCCCGGTCGATGCCCGTTTTCAATATCGAATCCGGGAAGTAGAAACACAGGCACTTGCGTGTGGCATTGACCAGCCGGGGCCGCCCTTCGCCCGGAACCATGTTGAAACTCTGGCAAGGTTCAAGCACACGCAGCACGCAAACGAGCCCCTGTGTGATGCCGTCGCCTTCCGCAATTCTCCGCGCGAAGTCGTCCTTGCGCAGGCGACCGTTCACATAATGAAACGGCCGGTTCGCTCTGGCGGCGACAGATTCGGCGTGTGCCATGATCCGCTCGGAGTGCTTCATGACGAACTGCTTGAAGTCCTTGATCAGCAGCCCCTGCCGCATCAGCAGTCGTTCCATTGCTCCACCCCATCCAAGGGGCAGATAGCCCTTGAACAGAATCCGATCAAAACAGGAGATGACTCCGGAGATGCGATCGCTAAACTGGGACACGAACTTTTCCACGGCGTTCTCCATTCGATGGCGGTGTGACAACACCATCGTGACGGCAGAACGCCGTTTTCGTTAGTGACCTCTTTGGTTGCGGCCGTTCAGGCCGCGCTAGGGCTTCTCCCCAGAAAGCGGTCGCCTGCTACCTGCGAGTGTCGACGGTCGGCCAGAACGAGGCTGGACAACGAGCAGAAATCGAACGGTGGCTAGCCGGAAACGGTGTCGATCCCTCGGCCGTGCTGTGGTTCGTTGATAAGAAGAGTGGCGACAACCTGAAGCGTCCATCGTTCAAGAAACAGCAACAGAGGATATTTACTGGTACTGTTGGAACCGTCGTCGCCTACAAGCTAGATCGGCTGAGTCGGAAGTTACGAGAAGGTCTCGATGTCCTCTGCGATTGGTGCGAGCGTGACCTCAGGGTCGTCAGCGTCACGCAGCAGATCGACTTCAACGGCACACTCGGCAAGATGCTGGCAGCTGTGTTACTCGGCGTCGCTGAGATGGAACAGGAAGCACGTCGGGAGAGGCAGGCTGCGGGAATTGCCGTCGCGAAGAAGAAGGGCGTGTATCGAGGGAGGAAGAAAGGCACGACGAAGGCTAAACCGATCCGAGCGTTGGAACTTCGAGAGAAGGGCCTGACTGCTGAGGAAATCGCGTCGTCGCTCGGCGTCTCACGGAACACGGTGTTTGTCTACCTGCGAAGGGCGAAACCGTACGATTAGCCCGGCCAATGAGGGTGGCAAGCAGAATGTGGCAGGGCTGGAGCATGAATTGCATGGAAAACTCGGTCATGGGCAGGAAAGCCGACCAGATTCCGAGGCGCAGTGCGTGAAGTCAAGCAGCCGAAAAGTCGAAATCCACCCCGCCGCAACTGCAGTGCTGAGTATGACTTCGGGTTCGGCTGAGTTGTTTGACTCTACGGCACGGTCAGTATGAGAACACTTGTCACAATACCGGTCTACCAATCCATCCGTATTCCAACGGCCTGCTAACGCGGTGACTACGATTGATTCCGCGTGGGCAACAGGACCGTTGACGCCGATGTTCCGTCGATGTATCGTTGCTTTCCAAAGGAGAGAACGTTGACATCGTGAAAAACCGTGTCTTGTCAACGCCGCGATTTGTCCGCGAGTGCCTTGTTTGCAGCTTTCAGACCAAGTGTACCTCTTTCTCTTTGTTTGCTCTGGGTGAAGGAGCGAATGGTCATGCGGATGATTAGCGGGACCATTCTCTTGTTGGCTGCGGAACAGGCCTTTGCACATGCCCACATGATTGGCTTTCCCCACGCAACATACGCCCGCAATGTTCTGTTTCCTGCGAGCTATGTCTTGCTGGGGCTGGGCGTCGCATTTCTCGCGTGGGGAGTGTTCACCGAGCGGCAATCCTCATCTTCGAATAGCTGATGTCTGATAGATCGCACAACCACGATGGCAACACCGCCGATGTGCTTGTCGGAGCGGCGATCCTGCTGGGCGTGGCGTTTGTAGTCTTTCCGGTCCTGTCGCAATCTCGGCACGACCGCCTCGTCCATGCCGCCGCAATTGCTTGGAGCGATCAGCGTTTCGATGGCGCACTCAGGTTCGCCAAAGACGCATTGCGCGAGCGCCCCAACTCGCCCGAAGCACTCGTGATTGCCGGCGAATCCGCCGTACGAGTGGACAAGCCAGACGCCGCATTGGAATTCTTCGAAAAAGTCCCAGCGGACGGCAGCGCGATTGGCCTGCAAGCGGCGTTTGGAAGGGCAAAACGCCTGTACCGCCTCGGCCGGTTCACAGAAGCTGAGGCCGGGTTGAGAGCAACGCTGAAAGTGGCCCCGGCGTATTTTCGTGCGAATCAACTGCTGGCCCAGTTGCTTCAGGTTCAGGGAAGAAGTTGGGAATCGATTCCCTATCTCACTCGAGTGATCCGTTCCGGGCAGTTTGCCGCCGACGAATTGATTCTCGTGGGGTCGAGCGACACGAGATTTGTCAAGGACGATCAGTCGTTGCAAATGTCGTCCCGTGCGCGGCCCGATGACTTGCGCCCGCAGTTGGCTGGCGCAAGGAAGGCGTTGTTGGACAAACAATTCGCCGATGTGCTGAAACAGTTGCGGAGAATTCAAGCGGCTCATCCGATGTTCTTGCCGGCCACCTTGCTTGAGGGACAGGCTTTGGTGAAAGAAGGATCGTGGACGGAATTAATCGGTTGGAACTCGCAGCTTCCGCACACGGCTGACGAGTTCCCGACCGTTTGGTACTGCCGTGGTATGTGGGCGCGCGAAATGGGGCAAAACAGGGCTGCCGTTCGCTGTTTCCTGGAGGTCGCCCACAGGAACCCCAACCATTTGCAATCGAACTATCAGTTGTCCCAATTGTTCGTGGCGTTGAAACGCACGAAGGATGCGGAACTGTTTGCGAAGCGCAGCAGCGAACTCTCAAAGGCAGAATATTTGATCAATGACCTGCAGGCCGGCCCCGACGACCACTTGTTGCGGCAACTCGTCCCAATTCTGGAGTCCCTCGGCAGAAGATGGGAGGCAGCGGCCTGGTGCAATATGGCGTTGCGGGCAAACATTGGGTCGGACTGGGCAACCGAAACCCTTCTGAAGTTGAATTGGGATATCCAACGCGACGACCTTCTTGTGCCGATTTCGGCCAACCCGTCGTTCGCATACGATTTGTCGAAACTCCCTCTGCCCGATTGGAACGCACGCGGGTGGCGTCAGAGGAGTCAACAGTCGTCCGGTGGCCCTCTAAGCAGTGTTCGCTTCCGCGACGAGGCGGCCATCGCCGGCTTGAATTACCAGTACTACAACTCGATGGACCCGGTAATTGGGCTGAACCGCATTTTTGAGACGACCGGGGGCGGTGTCGCGGTCCTCGATTTCGACCGCGACGGACTGCCCGACCTCTACTTCGCCAATGGGTGTCCCCTGCCCGAAGACTCGGCCGGTCTGGACAAACCCCAACCGGGTTATCACGACCGGTTGTTCCGCAATCGAGGTGATGGCCGCTTCGATGACGTCACGTTTTCGGCAAGGCTGGGAGACGACCGATTCTCACAGGGAGTGGCCGTTGGCGACCACAACAACGACGGCTACCCCGACCTATTCATCGCGAACCTGGGCGGCAACCGGTTTTATGAAAACAACGGGGACGGGACATTCAACGAAATCACCGCAGAGACTGGCACCGGCGGCAACGAATGGTCGATGAGCGGCCTGCTGACCGACTTGAACGGCGACAGCTTGCCGGACCTGTACGTCGTGAACTATCTCCAGAAAGACCCGGTCTTTCAAAGAGACTGCAAACGAGATGGTAAACCGCTCACGTGCGCCCCCACACTATTCCCGGCCGAACAGGACCGTCTCTATTTGAACCTTGGGGACGGAACTTACCGTGATGCAACCGAGGAGGCCGGCATCGTCGTCCCCGACGGGAAAGGACTGGGAATCGTCGCGGCCGACTTCGACGGCAGCGGCAAATTGAACTTGTTCATTGGAAACGACACGGCGCCGAATTTCTACTTCGTCAACCAGACGCCAACGCCCCAGGGCACGCCTCGATTCGCGGAAGCCGGCTTGACATCGGGGCTGGCCGTCAACGACGGGGGCGAAACGCAGGCCTGCATGGGAATCGCCGCTGATGACGTCGACGGCGACGGTCGTGTCGATCTGTTTGTCACGAATTTCTTCGCCGATTACAACACGCTCTACCTCAACCGGGGCGGAGGAATCTTTGCCGATCGCTCACGGTCTCTTAATCTCACGAACAGCAGTTATTCGATGTTGGGCTTCGGCACGCAATCTGTCGACGGAGAATTGGACGGTTGGCCCGACATCGTGCTCACTAACGGGCATGTCGATCAGACGTCGGCCACAAGTGAGCCGGATGCCATGCCGCCACAGTATTACCAGAATCTTCGTGGCCGCTCCTTTCGGGAGGTCTCCGCGGAATCGCTGGGACCGTATTTTCAGAAGAAGTCAATCGGCCGCTCGATGGCGAGGTTGGACTGGAACGGCGACGGCTCGGACGACGTCTGCATTGTCACTCTGGATGCTCCCGCAGCGCTTCTAACCAATACGACTGACGATGCAGGACATTTCGTGACGTTTGTCCTAAGCGGGCGAGATTGTCACCGGGACGCCATCGGCACGGTGATTACGCTCACGACGCAAGGCGGTCGAAAGATCGTCCGCCAATTGACTGCGGGCGACGGCTATCAAAGCAGCAACGAACGTCGTTTGACGTTTGGCCTAGGGAAGGAAACGGAAATCGCCTACGTGACCGTTCGCTGGATTTCCGGACGGACACAAGAATTCACTTCCCTGCTGGCCAACGCCCACTACCAATTGACCGAATCATCGCGCCCAGTCCGGTTGCTGCGTTGACAGCAACGGTACGGTCGAATCCCTGCCGATTTGCCGAGGGGATCAGTAAGACTTGATTGTTTTTCCCTCAAAGCCGGCGGGCTACGCCCCGTCTGAATCCACCGGACGCAGTCGGCGGGATTATATGTACATGAAAGAACTACTGTACGTTTAATTAGATGTCAATCGCTCGCGCAGTTGACAACGTTCGCGATTCTTGGCATAGAACACCGGTCATTTTTTTTGTCACACTCAATGCACGGTCACATACCTATTTCGAACCGAGCTTGAGGCAAACGAAGGAGGCGCTCGAATGTCATCGTTTCAAGCATCGCGTAGACGTCGGTCACGTGGCTTCACGCTGATCGAATTGTTGGTCGTCATCGCAATCATCGCCATCCTGATTGCACTGTTGTTGCCGGCCGTCCAGCAGGCGCGCGAGGCCGCCCGCCGCTCAACCTGCAAAAACAATCTGAAGCAGGTCGGCCTCGCACTGCACAACTACCATGACGTGTCCGGCTCGTTTCCCCCGGGAGCTATCGGCGGAGGCGCCAGCGGTTGGGGAGTCTCGTGGTGGGTACGGATTCTACCTCAAATCGACCAGGCCCCCGTTTTCCAGAAGATGACGTTTAACGGAGCCCATCCAGGTTGGAATCACAATGGCGTTGCTGCGGGGAGGGCCAATGGCAACGTCGTTAACGGCGTGGTTTTCTCAGTGATGATCTGCCCATCAAGTCCGCTGGATCCTCTTGTCGCGGCTGGTACGGGTTACAAGACCGTCGGACCGCATTACCAGGGAATTTCCGGGGCAACCAACGGTAATGGGTACACCAACCACGCCAACCAGCAGAAGAGATGCTGTTCGTGTTGTGGCGGAAACCAAAGCAATGGATTAATTTCATCTGGCGGGCTTCTTGTGCCGAACCACGCGACCCGGTTCAGGGACGTTCTTGATGGCACCAGCAATACGCTGATTGTTGGAGAGGGATCCAACTTCGTCCCAAGAGGTGGTACGGGACTCAACAGCATCCAGGGAGTTCACGGATTTATGATGGGAATCGGTAACGGAAATCGAGTGGAAGCGACAAACAATTCTGAGAGGCCGTTCAACGTCACGACCATCCGGTATCCGCCAAACGGCGTTGATATGAATCTTCAGGGAGTTGGAAGTAACTACGGCATCAACCATGGCCTCTACTCCGCACATTCATCTGGTGCTCATGCGCTGGTCGCTGATGGCAGCGTCAGGTTTATCAGTGACAGCATGGATATGTTTACGCTCCGGACTCTGTGCGACAAAAACGACGGCGAAGTCGTGGGCGAATTCTGACATTTGCGATGCGGCCGACTAGAGTAGTGATTCGCCGCCGCAATCTGCGGCGGCGTTTTTGCTTGGTGAGCCTTTCTTTTAATTCGGGAATCAAGCGATGATGAACACAATCCGACATATCCGCGTTGTATTGTTGATCGGAGTGCTGCTGAGTCTTTTTATCGGGTGTGGCGAAAACAATGCGGTAGACGGCACGGTTTCCGGCAAGATCACTTACAAGGGGACACCGACGCCCGAAGGCTGTCTAGTGTTCTTCGTGCCCGAAATGGGAGCATTGCCGGCCACGGGCGTGGTCGGAGCCGGTGGCAGTTTCACCCTCCAGATCAAGGGGGGACCGGATATCCCCGCCGGCAAATACAAGATCGCCATCGGCACTCCGGTTGTTGAGGAGACCGCCGAAGAGGCCATGCTCAGGGTGCAAGACAACGTAAAGCAGAAGGAATACCCGGAAATACCAGAAAAATATCGCGACTCAGAAACCAGCGGCGAGACCTTTGAGGTCAAGGAAGGCGCAAACACCTACGAACTCGACATGCAGGATTGACCGTTCGCGTCGAGTGTGACATGGATTCGCTAACGTCCGGCCAAAGAGGGCTGCCACCGCCCATGACGAAGCGGCTGTTCCACTTGTCAGGCAGCAGCAACTCAAAGCCAATCGTCCCGCCGATCATTCCGTTGACTTGAACGTGAGGAACTCTGATTCCGATCCGCCTCACACCGTAGTGCGCGGCGGACGTGATGTGCACGTCGGGTAGACGCAGTTGTTTGATGTCGCCGGGTTTCAGGCGAGGCGCGACCCGAGCCGTTCGCTGATTCGGCTGTCGCGTATCAGAAGATTTCTCGCTTGCGACCAGAACGGCACCGCAACAGAGCGGCTGTTCCTGTTGCGGACGGTGGGCGACTGCCGGCTGCTGAGCGAGTCCGACACTCGCATGCAAGAGGATCGTGAGCCAAGCCGCCAAAAGTCGAGTTGTCATCCGACTTTCCTCAAGTTCACGCCACAAGGTATCCGCCCTAGTCAAAGTCCCAACGCAGGAAAGCGAGACAGAAACGACAAATCACGCAATACAGATTAACGACATCCGGGACGTCACGTATTACGACGTTGGGGGAAACAGGAGAGCAAGCAAGTTTGACCAGATTCTAGTCGGTGCTCTGCCAACTGTTCATATATTCATGGAGCGTGACACAGGCCGAAAAACCACCGGTTTCTGGCAGACGTTTAACCGCACAAACGACCGGGCGTCCGAGATCAAGTATTCGTCCAGACGGATCAACCGTGCTTGGTTGAGAGGCCGAACGACGGCGAGATTCTCATCAACTCGACCGTATTCCGGCATGTGCCGTCTGAGGAACAGTTTCTGACACCGCGAACGAGTACCGCAAAACGTCAGAAACAAACAAAACGAGACGCAGGCGACTGATCTAATAAGGGCGGGCAGGAAGATGGATGCGTTGATGGGTAGACAGACGGAACAACAACCGGTGTCAGTGCCGCTGGCTCAACAAGCCGGAGCCGCACATTTCCTGTGGAGATGTGCGAAACCGTGTGTCTGGACACCGCGCATGTTGACGGCTCTCGTTGAGGGAGTGGAAGGAGGCCGATGGTTCAGGCTGATCGACAAGGTCTTCTCCAAGAGGAATCTGCTTGCTGCGTAGCAGCAGGTGGCGTCGAAGAAAGGGGCTGCGGGTGTGGATCATGTGACGGTCGAAGAGTTCGGTCGCCGACTGCCTGAGAATCTCCGACAGTTATCGTCCACTCTGAAAGCCGGCACGTTTCATCCCCAGACCATTCGTCGTGTTCACATTCCAAAGACCGGTACGAACGAGACCCGTCCGCTCGGCCCCTTTTACAAATGGAAGGCGGGCGACGGTGCGTGATCGCGTGGTGCAGGCCGCGATTGTGAATGTGATCGAACCGATCTTCGAACGCGACTTTGCAGAACACAGTTACGGATTTCGTCCTGGTCGAAGCTGTAAAGATGGCCTCGTCAACAGAATTGGTGGGCGAGATCGTGTTCTGGAAGGCGGGCGAGTTCGTGATATAGCACGGTTTCGTAGACTTTATTAGTGCGGAAACCGTATGACTTTCTGAGTGCCACTTTCGCTTTC
>Ga0209402_10006268_pt1 | contig 10435 bp, 10 predicted proteins | sample ArcticOcean_MG_C_3_FD_187437 | JGI IMG/M metagenome (GOLD analysis project Ga0209402, IMG submission 187437) | Marine microbial communities from western Arctic Ocean - ArcticOcean_MG_CB8_126 (SPAdes) (version 2) | ecosystem: Environmental > Aquatic > Marine > Oceanic | place: Arctic Ocean... | reverse complement strand
GTGGAAAAGATGGCACGGAGATTCTTGAACTCATCTCGGAACGATTAGCAGAGCTAGTTGCAGCTGACTATGCTGGGAATATGAGAGCGAAAACATTTGAGGCGAAGCTTGTCGAGGTAGTCTCGTTACTTTCCGAAGAAGGCATACTCAGATCTATACGAACTGATGGGAATGACTTCGTTTTGTCGACTCCTTCCTGTCCGATTAAGACACTATCAAGAACAACTGCCGCGGTCTGTGAAGCTGACCGCAGAACTATCGAACTATTGATTGGAACCGAAGTGCAACAGATCGGGACTATCGCTTCTGGAAATACTTCATGCGAATATTTAGTCCAAAAACCTAAGTAAACTAGACATATCTTGGTCAACCAATGCCATTTACACGAATTAAGTGATATAAAACACATTAATACTTAAGTCATATAAATGACATTAATTTGACGCTATGGTCGTTATCGTTGAAACTAGAACAACACAAGGTTTTATCTGTATAAACAACACTCGCGAAGGGTAATGTAAATTAATGACAACCAATGAAAATAGTTCGTTGCTTGAAATCACAGATCTCGCTACGTCGGTCACTGAACGGCCTGATGTAAAAATTCTCAAAGGCATTAATTTAACTATTAAACCAGGCGAAGTGCATGCCTTAATGGGCCCGAATGGCTCTGGAAAAAGTACTCTCGCGTCGACGATTGCAGGAAGTCCTACCTATACTGTTGACCGAGGCAACATCTCATACAAAGGTGAAGATATTACCCACATGGCCGCAGATCAACGCGCTAGAAACGGTATTTTCCTCTCATTTCAGTACCCTACGGCTATACCGGGTGTAACTCTTGTAAATCTGATTCGTGAAGCAATTAAGGCTCGAACAGGTGAGGATGTCTCTGCCCGAGAATTCATTGCACAACTGCGAGAGACGCTAGACCGTTTAAAAATGTCGGAAGATTTTGCTCGCAGATATGTGAATGATGGCTTCTCTGGCGGTGAGAAAAAACGCGCAGAAATCCTGCAACTCGGAATGCTTAGGCCGGAGCTCGCAATTCTTGATGAAACCGATTCAGGTCTAGACATCGATGCGTTGCGAACTGTGGCCGAAGGAATAAAAACTCTGAGAGATCCAAATATGGGTATACTATTGATAACGCACTATGAACGGATACTAAATTATATCGAACCTGATTTCGTTCATATATTGGTGGGTGGCAATATAGTTGCATCTGGTGACTTCGACCTAGCCAAGCGAATCGAAGGTGAGGGATATGACCCTCTACTTAGAGAATTAAATATATCAGAGGAGGCATTGATATGACGACCGTTGACCCTAACGTAAGAAACACTGTCGGAGAATATAAATGGGGTTTCCATGACACGGAAAAGCCTCTTTTTATGGCGGAGAAAGGTCTGAGTGAGGGCCTCGTTAGAGAAATCTCGGCTATGAAAGAAGAGCCTGAGTGGATGCTTGAATACCGACTCGAAGCTCTTGAAACTTTCTACAGGCTTGAGAATCCAAAATGGGCGGGATCTCCGGACGTATTAGATGCAATTGACTTTGATAACATACATTACTACGTCAAGGCGACTGACACCGATTCTACCAATTGGGAAGACGTGCCTGAATATATTAAGGACACATTTGACAAGTTAGGAATCCCCGAGGCCGAAAGACAATTTTTGGCGGGCGCGGGTGCTCAATATGATAGTGAAGTTGTCTATCACAACATACGTGAAGATCTGGAGGCTCAGGGGGTCCAATTTTTAGGTATGGATCAAGGGTTACGTGAACACGAAGATTTGGTTCGGGAGCACTTTTCGACAATCATTCCATCTGGTGATAACAAGTATGCAGCGCTTAATACAGCTGTTTGGTCAGGGGGTTCATTTATATATGTACCGCCAGGCGTCCACGTTGAAGTTCCACTTCAAGCATATTTCCGTATTAATACTGAAAATATGGGGCAGTTCGAACGCACCTTGATTATCGCTGATGAGGGATCCTACATACATTATGTGGAGGGTTGTACCGCACCTACCTACTCATCTGACTCGCTACACTCAGCTGTAGTAGAAATTATTGTTAAGAAAAATGCACGGGTTAGATATACGACCATTCAAAATTGGTCAAACAATGTCTATAACCTCGTAACAAAGCGAGCCTACGCGTACGAGAATGCCGTAATGGAGTGGGTCGACGGTAACATTGGATCCAAACTAACGATGAAATATCCGTCAGTTTATTTGATGGAGCCCGGCGCGCATGGTGAGATACTCTCCTTAGCGTTTGCTGGAGATCAACAGCACCAAGATGCAGGCGGCAAGATTGTGCACGTCGCTCCTGATACAACATCTGCTATTGTTTCGAAATCCGTTTCAAGAGGCTCTGGAAGAAGTTCGTACCGAGGCCTGCTCAAGGTTCACGAAGGCGCCACAAATTCTTCCTCCACGGTTCGATGCGATGCACTGTTACTAGATGAACTCTCTCGCTCTGACACCTACCCCACTATGGAAGTTGATGAGGAGCGGGTCAATATTGGTCATGAAGCGTCGGTTTCTCGTCTGGGTGAAGACCAGCTGTTTTATCTGATGTCAAGAGGAATTGATGAAGAGTCAGCAGCAAAAATGGTGGTAAATGGCTTCGTTGAACCAATCGTCAAAGAACTCCCAATGGAATACGCGATCGAACTAAATAGGCTGATAGAGCTTCAAATGGAAGGGTCTGTGGGTTAGTTAATGACTGCCACACAATCAAATTCACCAGCCTGGCTTACTGAATACCGCGCGCTGGCTCAGCAGACGTTGGATGAGAAAGTACTCCCTACCTCGACCGATCGTCCGTGGAAATACACGGACGTCTCTGCTCTCGACATCTTCAGCTTGAAACAATTAAAAACTGAAGACCAAGTAATACGAATAGTTTCTTGCCCAGAGGAGTTGGTAGTTCGTGGCCTAATTGATTCCATCCACGATCCAGAGTTAGAGCAGAAAATTCAAGCTAATCTTGGACATCTCATCCCGGCAAATGAAGACTATCTATTAGCCGCGAATTCAGCTGAATGGACTGATGGTTTTTTTATCAACCCGAAACAAGGCGTGCAGTATACCGGACCCTTGTCGATCGAGATTGATTTATCAAACCAAAGTGCAACAGTATTCCCGCGAATATTAATCGTGGCTGAGCCTAACTCAGAGCTTGACATCATTATCAACTCAACATCGATTGAAGAAGAAGCTCTCGTAATTGCTGCTTTAGAATTACAGGTTAAAAACAATGCTAGATTAGCGATTACATTCGCAAATAACTGGGGATTCAATACCCAGGAATTCACTACCCTTCGAGCTGAACTCGCTGATAACGCTTCACTCAACATCTCGACTATATGTATCGGGGGAGCGATTGTTAAGCATCGATACGATATTCACCTAAACGGCAAGGGTGCCGATTCACGTGTAAAAGGTGTTGCTGTGGGAGACAAAACGCAGCATTTTGATTTTATGACTGTACAAGAACACAACGCACCAAATTCTTCATCGGATGTTGAAATTAAGACTGCGCTCGCCGGAGAATCTCGATCTGTCTACTACGGAATAACACGAGTGACCGAAGAGGCAAAAGGCTCTCAAGCAAATCAAGAGAACAGAAATATGCTGCTTGCACCAAAAGCAAAAGCGGACTCTGATCCTGTTTTGGAAATACTTACCAACGATGTAAGTCGATGCGGGCATGGTGCCACGGTTGGACCGGTTGATGCTGAGGGAATGTTCTACCTCATGTCAAGAGGACTTGATAAACGAGCTGCACTACGTACACTCGTTGGCGGGTTTATAGCGCCAATAGTTGACAATCTTAAAGATACAGAGTTGGCGGATGTAGTTAGGAAAACAGTAAATGACAAGCTTCAGACTGCTTCGCTAGATTAACTACATCGTCACAACTAATGACTGATACAAGTAGCTCCATATTATTAACAATAAACCGCGATGAAGTTCCAATTGGGGAGGTTCGCGCCTTTATATTAGATTCTTTCTCTATCGCAATCTCTCACATAGCGGAGAAAGAATGGGGAGCCGTAGAAAATCTATGCAGCCACGATAATGGTGTGCTTGGAGATGGACGAATCAGAAGGGGAAACATTGTGTGTCCTCGACATGGCGCTTCCTTTGACTGTATTACTGGCAAGGTTAAGAGCTTACCTGCGGTGAAGTCCATTGAATCCTTCGAAGTCTCTGAAGATGAGATGGGGCAAGTTCACATTAGTCGAAACTCAGGAGGATCTGATGACAATCGATAAATATCAATCTATTACTCATTCCTTGGACATTGAGAAAATTAGGCGCGACTTTCCAATACTTAAGCGTGAAGTGTCAGATGGCAAGCCGTTAGTTTATCTGGATAATGCAGCAACCAGCCAGACTCCCGTCCAGGTAATCGCAGAAATTACTCGCTTTTACCGGGATCATAATGCAAATATTCATAGAGGCGTGCATACTTTATCAATCGAAGCTACCGAGCTGCATGAAGGCGCTCGAAAAAAAGTTGCAAATTTTTTTAATGCTCCAAGTTCCGATGAATGTATTTTCACAAGCGGCACGACTGAGTCAATCAATCTCGTTGCACATGCATGGGGACGGCAACACCTTAAAAAGGGAGACCGGATCGTTATAACAGAAATTGAACACCACTCAAACATAGTGCCGTGGCAGATTCTGAGAGATGAAGTGGGAATTGAACTCAAATATATCCCTATGTCATCTGACGGCTCCTTGGATATGGATTACGCGGCAGACCTAATTACCGAAAATACAAAACTAGTTGCAGTTACAGCAATGTCAAATGCGCTTGGTAATATTACGGATATATCTGCGATTGTAGAGCTTGCAAAAAAGACTGGCGCATTGGTTCTTCTTGATGGTGCACAATCGGCACCTCATCTCGAAACTGATATTCAATTACTTGATATTGATTTTTTTGCGTGTTCAGCGCATAAAATGCTTGGGCCAACCGGAATAGGCCTTCTCTGGGCAAAAATGGAACACTTGACTACTATGAGGCCTTTCATGGGCGGCGGCGATATGATTCTCACGGTTAGCATGGAGAACTCCACTTGGGCTGATATCCCAGCAAAGTTTGAAGCAGGGACCCCAAATATTGCTGGTGCAATTGGATTTGGTGCTGCTTGTGACTATCTCACTGATGTTGGAATGAAAAATATCCGTAACCACGAGATGGAGATTACTCAATATGCATTAGATAAGCTCGCAAAAATTGACCGGGTTAAGATTTTTGGGCCGCTTGATTCAAATAAACGTGGTGGGGTAATCTCGTTTAATGTTGATAGAATACATCCTCATGATGTTGGACAAGTACTAGATTCAGATGGTATCGCGATTCGAACCGGACACCACTGCGCGCAACCAATCATGTCGGCCCTCAATATTCCTGCGACTGCTCGAGCATCTTTCTACCTCTATAATACTGAGAAAGAAGTCGATAAGCTCGCTGAGGCACTGGATGCCGTAATTGAGTATTTTGGCTAGCTGGTGCTAGAGAAAGATTTGTTTATATGAGTACTACTCTGCTTGATGATCTCTACAAAGAGATTATTCTCGATCACTATCGACAGCCTCGAAATAAAGGTGAGCTCACCAACTCGACCTGTTCAGCACATGGCGCAAATCCATTATGTGGTGATGAAATTGAACTACAAGTAACCCTTGCGGGTGACGTAATTGAGCAAATCGCTTTTACAGGAGCAGGTTGCTCAATTTCACAGGCAGCCTCAAGTATGATGACTGAGTACGCTCAGGGCCGGTCTATATCAGAGGCGCTCGTGGGCGTTGTATCGTTTCAAGAAATGATGACGTCTGGGGTCCCTTCTGAGGCTGATGGATTTGACGATATTGATGCACTAATGGGCGTTGCGAAGTTTCCAGCACGGGTAAAATGTGCTTCCCTCAGCTGGAAAACTCTAGAACAAGCTCTTGATGGAAATAGCACTACTACTACGGAATAATTCCCTCAGAGGAAAGGAGTAATAAATGTCAGATCAACCTGCAAATGATGTGAATACACCATCAAAAGAAGATATTTTTGAGGAACTTAAGGGAGTGGAGGATCCCGAACTTCGGATGAGTGTTGTCGAACTTGGTTTAATTTATGATGTTAACTTGGATGCAGATGGGATCGTAACCGTCGACATGACCTTGACTTCGCCAGCATGCCCAGTTGGACCAATGTTACAAGGCATGATCTTCCACAAAGTCATGCAAATGGATGGAGTGGAGGATGTCGAGGTTAACCTCGTATGGACTCCACCATGGGATCCCAAGATAATGGCGTCTGACGACGTCAAAATGGCTCTAGGCATCTGGTAATGCGCCCGGTTTACTAGTTCAGCACAGTTGCAATAGCGCGATTTGGCATTTTAATAAAAATTTCATCAGCTTCCTTGGCACAGGCTATGAGGGCCTCGCTCAGGCATACTGATAGCTCAATAGTTGATAAATCAACGACGTAACGACCTAGAATCGCTGGATCATATGTCACGTTTACACGATGCATATGCCGTTGAGCGTTCTCATTGACTGCAAGCCCTTGTGGGGTATACACGTTATCAGTGCAAGAATCTTGAAACGTGCCGGTGAATCTATCCCAATCAATATGGCAGCCCGATTCACCATATGAAATCAGTCCAAAGATTTTATCTGTGGTAGCTAAAATCCAGATCCCATATGTTGATCCATCCAAATCTGCCCCAAAAGAGACTATTGGAACTAAATGCGGTAAATCAAGTTGTATCTCTTCAGCTGGAACACGTACCACTGGTTCAGGTGTCGATAAAAACGTTACAGAACACATACCAAATAGGATAAATATTGATGCGATCACTAGAGCGGCAAGAAATAGACGTGGCCATGGATTTCTTGGTCTGGTGAAATCAGCTGGTCCGGCTATCGCATCGATACGGTTATCGCCATCATGATTTGAATTGCTCGAAGAGTTAATATGGTTCATGAATCTATTTTAACCGCTATCAAGTAAGACCAAAAGTATGAAGACATCTCAAATTACGCGAAAAAGTATTGTTTCTCGAAAACGCTTTCTGAGTCATCTACTTGGTGGGGCGTTGATGCTTGGAACCAACGCATGCGATAACTTGCTGCCTCGTCCACAAAAAATACCAAAACCGAAAGCTCCTGATATTTCGCATAACAAAGGTCATTACAGATTGAATCAAATGCCACCGAATTCAAAGAAATTGACCCAGCCACAATTACTAACTGTTAATCAATTGTCTAATGAGGCAGATATGCCCTTAGCTCTAGATCCGTTTGAAACATCTCTCGTTTATGAAAGGTTACTTACGGTCGACCCTCGAACCTCGAACTTAATAGAAGGTGCTGCGATCAAGCTCGAGTGGATTGAATCTAATACGGTTAACTTTCTAGTCAAACCAAATAATTTCTTTCACTCCACCGATCCAAATACACAGAAGCTGCTTCCAGTTTCCAGCAAAATGATCACTGAAGATTTCAATATTAAAAGCAGCTCAAAGTCTTTTTTCTGGAACACAATTATTAGTTCGATACACGACATCCCAGATGCCAGATCGCCAAACGGAACCGTTCAACTCAAGCTCAATGGAACATACTCATATCTGCTAGATGACCTTAGTTCGGCATTAGGCGAAATTAGAAGCCCCTATCGCTATCAAGATTTGAGTGAGCGCAGTGGAAGTGGGCCTTTCAAACCTGTCTTACTAAAGTCAGATGCTCGCAATCTTGTCCGGAACCCACGCTCCGCGCCGTCAGGACACAGCCTATTGGAACAAATTACCTTCCAAAAACTTAATTCTAGTCAGTGGATGGACCAATCATCTTCCGAAACTCCTACTATTTGGTTAAATCAAGAGCCAAGCAAAAAAGAATCATATCTAGTCAAAGACACTAGATATGCTGATTCTCTCTGGATGCTTGGAATGCGAATTCCAACTGCGAATACAGGCACAGTAACGCCTGGAAATGCTTTCCTTAAAGACTCGAGGATGCGTAAAGCTATAATCCATGCTGTTGACGGTGATTCTATAGCAAAATACGTCGGTGGCTTACCAGCGACGCTGATTACAGGTCCGTACTCGGCAGATATACTGACCGCAAACCAAATAGCCTCGACCGGATCCTTGGCATTCAACGGAAATTTAACACGTGATTACCTCGACGCCGTTGGCTACACTGGTGAACCACTGAGGTTGCTTCACCTAAATCTAGAGCCATACGTGACCGTTATGTCGATACTAAAATCTCAACTTCAAGCTGTTGGCTTTGTCATTGAATCAGTGCCGATCTCACCACAACGCTTAGGAGAAACATTAACTACGACTAGTTTTGATATAGCACTACTGAAAATTGGCGCCCAGCATAGCCCGAATCAGGCACTTCAAATCTACAGAACTTCGAATCAGGAGCGTGATTCAGACAACCCGTGGGGTTTTTCATCACCAGTTTTTGATAAGATTCTCGAAGCTGCGGCTGATACTATGTTGCCAAGTGAGCGCGCAGAATTACACTTAAAAGCGCAAAAAACACTATTAGATCTTGCACCAGCGGTGGTGCCTCTTGCGACCGCGAGTAGTTCGATTTGGAGAGATTCACGAGTTGGAGGCTATCACCACAACGCCTACGACTATAATCAAACCTCGCTGTCAACAAGTTGGCACATTGGGTGACCAGACAATCAACTAAGAAGTTACCACAAAGGATCCTTTCAATGAACCAAATCATCCAGTATGCGGAAAATTTATGGACTAACGGTGCGGATGCTACAGGAACGCATCCGTGGCGTGCACTAGGTACTTTTGAAAAAATTCGTGACGGTGTCTGGTTTGCATCCTCGTTTGCGAACCTCACTTTGATCGATGGTGGAACCGAGCTTCTTGTTATTGATCCCGGTGCAAAAAACAATGAAGAACGTAAGTTTAAGCAAATCATAGACATCTTCCCTGATACCCCTGTTTCAACAATTGTCTACACCCACGGGCACCATGATCACTGCTTCGGTGGAGATCGTTATAAAGCCCATGCCAAGGAAAATAATCTCTTAGAGCCAATGATCATTGGCCACCGAGCGCTCGATTCCAGATTTGATAGATATGCAAAAACAACTGGCTTCAATGAAATAATCAACGCCAGACAATTCTTGGGAGGGGCGGCAAATATATCGTGGGAGGCGGAGTATATTCGTCCAGATCTATACGTCGATAATTATAAGGAAATACGAGTTGGAAACATTGAAGCTTCAATTACTCATAGTCGTGGTGAGACTGATGATTCCTTATGGCTACATGTCCCAAAGTATGAAGCTCTCTGCACGGGTGACCTTTTCATATGGACCGCCCCAAATGCAGGAAATCCTCAGAAAGTTCAGCGCTATTGTGGAGAATGGGCGGCGGCACTTGGAGAGATGCAAACTAAAAATGCCAGTATCCTACTACCCGGCCACGGGCCTCCAATAATTGGAAAAGATCGCGTCGAAGAAGCACTGGACTGCACGCGACAATATCTAGAGTCATTAGAAGCTCAAACACTTCAACTAATGAATTTAGGAGCCTCGTTGGATGAAGTCCTTGCCAAAGTCAAACCGCCAGAAGAACTAAGTCGAAAGTTTTTTCTTCAGCCTGTCTACGACGAACCTGAATTCATCATAAGAAACATCTGGAGACTTTATGGTGGCTGGTACGATGGACAAGCTAGTAACTTAAAACCGCCTCGTGAAGAATCTATCGCTCATGAAGTTATCAATCTGATTAGTGGTGGGACTAAAACCTTGATGGAAAGAGCCCAAATACTGAGTGAATCTGGACATTGGCGACTCGCCTGCAAGCTGGCAGATTGGGCCCATCACGCTGCTCCCGATGACACTGACATCAAGTTATTCAGAGGCAAACTTTATCAAGCTCGCACCAATCAAGAAACTTCGACGATGACCATCGGAATTTATAATTCTGTTGCCCGAGAAATGGGTGTCAAAATGAAGGATCAAGCTACCTTTTCAGTCCAGGAGAAGAAAACTCATGAAAGATAGACCCCCATTACATCGGAATCAGGTGTACATTTCTTTCAGAGATTCAGACAGGAGATAACTATGGCCGCATTAACCGGTATTCGTGTACTTGATATGACGCAATATGAAGCAGGTACTTCGTGCACACAATATCTTGCTTGGCTGGGTGCCGAAATTATCAAAATTGAGTCCCCAAACGGAGATCCTGGTCGAAATGCCGGGATCAATTTAGCGGGAGACTCTCAATATTTCATGAACTATAACAGTGGGAAAAAATCGGTAGTGATTGACTTAAAGAATGCTTCTGGTCGGCAATTACTCCTCGATCTTGCAAAAAAGTGTGACATATTTGTTGAAAATTATGGACCTGGTG
>Ga0209402_10006255_pt1 | contig 10452 bp, 8 predicted proteins | sample ArcticOcean_MG_C_3_FD_187437 | JGI IMG/M metagenome (GOLD analysis project Ga0209402, IMG submission 187437) | Marine microbial communities from western Arctic Ocean - ArcticOcean_MG_CB8_126 (SPAdes) (version 2) | ecosystem: Environmental > Aquatic > Marine > Oceanic | place: Arctic Ocean... | reverse complement strand
AAATCTCTCAGGAGGCTATCCAGAACTGTGATACCTCAGAATATGTGACCCTGCTACATGGAATTACAGGCTCCCTACAATCGTTTGAAGTTGCATTCCAGAGGTATGTATTCTTGATCTCTGGTTATGATGACGATCCAAGAGAGTTGTACCAGATACCTGAGGTAGTCAGCTTCATAAAAGACCTGAACAGCAAACTCCCTTTCTGGCTATATTTTGTTAACACTTCAGATAAAAGGTTTTTCTCATGGATGATTGCCTGCCTCTGCCAAGCAATGAGTCTGGATCAGGATGAGGAAACTATCTATGCAGACTTTAATGCTGAAGCCTACAATGATCTTATTGAGTACCAGTTCAGCAATATTGTGAAATTGATGTCTGGATTGGAAATGGGAGAGTCAATACAGGAGAAGGTGCTAAAGGAGCTATCAGCTAACTTGGCTTCACTGATGGTTGTGGAGAACTGAAAGGATGAAGCAGGTTGGTTTGACTACCCCACTAATTCTTCACAGTCAGACACCGTCCACAATATTCCCAATTCTTGTAAAAAAAACAAAATGATGCTATAAATTGGGTTCATCTGAATCAGAACTGTAAAAAAATTTGGTCAAATGTCTTTGAATTCTGTTTTGAAACAATTCCAGCAATTCCGCGTGATTCCGATAGTTCGTACCAGTACTCCTGTTCGGGCAGCTCCTGCATCTCAACCAAGCCGGTGTATAACAACCTCATCAGTTACCTGACTGACGCTCATGCCAGTACGTCATGGCCACAAGGGTGCGCTTAAGGTCTGGGTGGATGGTTGCACTGAGTACGGGGCGTTTCACATAGTTGTCTCGCCTAGGGACTCGGACGTTGTTTCTACTCAATTTTGGAATGATTCTCTCAGTAGTCATTAGTTTAAATTCCGTCATCGCAAAAAAATTTATAAACCCCTTGACATTAATTTAAATTAATATATAATGTGTTTTTTATAATTGTCACCGCAGTAATTTATAACTGTCACCGCAGTAAATGGATTAGAAATAAATTTGATCTAAATATAAGTGATGTTGTAAATTATTGTCTCAATCTTAGTTGAAAAAGGAATAAGGAGGGAACATGAAAAAACAATTTGTTAATAAATTTAAATGTTGTTTAATAAATTCATTTTTAGTTTTAGGAATTATTTTTGTAACAGTCCCAAGTAGTGTAGAAGGGAAAACTTTAATTGCTCAAGTTACAGATGTAGGCGCATTAGGAGACAAAGGTTTTAATGATGGGGTAAAAGCTGGACTTGACAAAGCTGCTGATGAAATGGAATTGAAGGTAGTTGTCCTTCAATCACGTAAGGACACCGATTACGTTCCTAACCTCTCACAAGCTGCTGAAGCTGGGGCTAAGATTGTGATGGCTGTCGGATTTCTCCAGACAGATGCCTTATTTGAGGTAGCTAAAAAGTATCCAAATACTATATTTGGGGGGGTGGATATTGCTTTTCGTGACGCCAATGGGAATCCGGTACATCTAAACAATGTCAGGGAAATTCAGTTTCGTGAAGAACAATCTTCTTACTTGCTAGGTGTTCTTGCTGGACACATGACATTGAATGGAAATAGTAATAAGCTCAATCCCGAGAACACTATAGGAGTAGTTGCAGGTATAAAGATTCCACCGGTTGATCGTTGGGTCGCTGGATACTGTGCAGGTGCTAGAGCAGTTAATCCTAATATTAAGATTTTATTGACTTATACAGGTACTTTTTCAGATCCAGCTATCGCTAAGGAAGCTGCCTTAGTTCAATATGATCAGGGTGCAGATATGATTTTCGAAATAGGAGGGGGTGCCGGACTTGGAGTTTTTGAAGCTGCAAGAGAAAAAAATCGTTTTGCATATACAACTGATCTTGACAAAAATCACCTAGCTCCCAATCATATCTTAGCTTCAGCACTGAAGGATGTCACTCAAGCAACATATCTTACAGTCAAGGATGTAATGAACAAAAAATTTAAGGGCGGTCTTGCTTACTACGATATCACTAATGGAGGTATCGGTCTATCTCCGTTCCATGGTCTGGATTCAATTGTACCACTTAGAGTCAAAGATGCAATTTTAGCCGCAGCGAAGGGGATGTCTTCTGGTGCTATAGTTCCGCCGACAACACCAGAAGAAGTTCCTTGTCTTTAGTTTCTGTTTTGAATACAAAATAATTTTTTCATATAGAATTATTTTTACACCACGATTTAAGAGGGTAACTAAGCTAATCTTGTTAAAGTTTAGTTGTTCATTTTGTCCCACCCAAAATCTTGGTGTTATTGTTTTTATTGCCTAAATCTTAGCTTTTACACAAAGTTAAAATCATTTAAAAATTTAAAAAAACAATAAGTTAATGAATAAAATTTTGGGTATAGATATTGGTGGGACTTTCACGGATTTTCTTGTTATAGACGAATTCGGCAAGACCATAATGGAAAAAGTTGCATCAACCAAAACGGCTCCCTATGAGGCAATAGCTGAGGGATTAAGTAGACTTAATCTGAAGGCTAATTCTCTAAGTCAAATTAATTACGGTACTACAATAGCTACAAATACTTTACTTGAACGTTCAGGAACTAGAACAGGACTTATTACGACTAAAGGATTCAGGGATATCATTGAGATGCAACGTTGGCATCGCCAGTACCTTTACGATTTGCACCAGAGTCGTCCTAGAAGTCTGATAGAACGAAAAGATCGAGTTACTGTTGAAGAAAGGATTACCTCAGATGGGAAAGTAATTTTTCCAATTGTTGAATCTCAAGTAGTAGAAGCCATTAAAAAACTTGTTCAACAAGGAGTCGGTTCAATCGCTGTCTGCCTTATCAATGCATACAAAAATCCTGAACATGAGAACAAGATTAAGGAAATAGCGCAACTAAGTTTCCCTGAATTACCAATCTCTATTTCTTCCGAAATATGTCCAATTATAAGAGAGTTTGAGCGAACAATAGTCACCGCAATCAATGCCTATACTCAACCGATATTTAAATCTCACTTGGATTCATTATATTTAGAACTTCGCCAAGATGGATTTATGGGGGATTTTGGGGTTATTCAATCGAATGGAGGCACAATATCCGTCGATGTGGCCAAAGCAGAACCTGTTAGAACAGTTTTATCTGGACCTGCCGGTGGAGTGATAGGAGCCTCATTCATTGGCCAGCAAATTGATGAGCCTAACCTTATTACACTTGACATGGGAGGGACAAGTTCTGATGTTTCTATTGTCCTGAATGGGCAACCAGTGTTTAGCAAAGAGGAAGAGATTGAGTGGAATATTCCAATCAGCCTACCAATGATTTCAGTGAAGACTATTGGTGCTGGTGGGGGGAGTATGGCATGGGTAGATGCTGGTGATGTTTTAAAAGTTGGACCACAGAGTGCTGGATCTAATCCTGGGCCAGCATGTTATGGAAATGGAGGAGTTGAGCCAACTTTGACCGATGCACAACTATTGCTAGGACGCCTTACCGAAACAGGATTGCTAGGAGGTAGGATTCCCTTAGACAAATCTCTAGCTACAAAGACATTTAAACAAATCGAAGATCAAATGGAATTAAAACTTATTGATGTTGCCGCTGGTGTAATTAGAATTGCAAATCAGAGGATGATTGAGGCAATAAAGTTGGTAACTATTGATCGTGGTTCTGATCCTCGAGATTTTGCTCTGTTTGCTTTTGGTGGAGCTGGTCCCCTCCATGCATCAGAAATTGCTAGAGAACTGGGAATTGGTAAAATCGTCATTCCTCCTTCTCCAGGAGTTCTTTCAGCTCTTGGTCTTGCAGTTGCTGATATTAAGACCAGTCAAATAACATCAGTTAATATGAGCTTTGATAAGCTAGAGTTTGAATCTCTCGTCCATGAATTCAAAATACTTGAAAATAAGGCATCAAATTTACTAGATAGTCATTCAGTACCAAGCAAAAAAATGTCATTTTTACGTTCTGCAGATATTCGTTATGAGAATCAATCTTATGATTTATCCGTTCCTTTAGATAATTGTTTCAAAGATGGATTAGAAAGTTGGGCAGAATCATTTCAGGAGTCACACAAGAAAAATTTTCACTTCTCAATGCCTGATGCGATACCTTTCTTAGTTAATATTGAAGTTACAGGTGTAGGAAAAAAAACAAAGCCCCAAATGAATTCGAGAAAAACTAAATCCAGCGAGATTAAGGCTATCAGCACTAGGAAGGTATATTTTGTCGAGTCAGGAGGGTTCTTAAAATCATCTGTGTACAACAGAGAAAATTTATCATCTGGGGATAATTTCTACGGTCCGGCAATAATTGATCAATTTGACACAACTACACTTATACCACCAAAATCTTCTTTTAAAATAGACTCACTACAAAACATAATTATTAATCTCGGAGAATAAATTGGTAGACAAAATTACCTTTGAAGTAATAAATAGTTCCTTAACTGCCATATGTAGGTTGATGGGTAACTCGCTTTATAGGACAGCATATTCAACAATTATTGTAGATTGTATGGATTTCTCTTGTGCAATTCTCGATCGAGATGGAGAGTTGATTGCTCAACAGGAAGGATGTCCGATACATGTTGGGACGTTACATTCCACTGCCAAACATGCTTTCGAAGAATACGGAATAGATAACATAGAACATGGAGATATACTTGTTGTCAATGATCCTTATAGAGGTGGTATTCATCTTCCCGATGTGACTCTTTTTGCACCAATTTTTTGTGAAAGTGAGATAGTTGCTTGGGTTGGTAATCGTGCTCATTGGCCCGATATTGGAGGAACCGTACCAAGCAGTCTCGTTGCGGATGCTACAGAACTGATCCACGAAGGGCTTCGTATCCCTCCAATCAAGATTCGCGAGCGAGGCAAGAGAAGGGAAGAAGTAATTAGACTTATTATGTCAAATGTACGAGCACCAAGTGAAAGGCTAGGTGACTTAAACGCTCAAATCGCGGCTATTGATACTGGTTTGAAACGTGTATTTGAACTTATTGAACGAAACTCACTCCAAACAGTATTAGATGTATTTAAAGAAAGTCTTCTTTACGCTAGAAGAAGGGCTGAGAAATCTATTAAAGAGATCCCAAAAGGAGTTTATAAATTTGAAGATGTTATGGACGACGTAGGTGTTTCGCTTGACCCAGTTCCAATCAAACTAAAGCTAACAGTAAAAGGTGATGGTAACATTCTAATTGATTTCTCAGGAACTGGCAGACAAGTACCAGCACCACTAAATTCTTCAATTTCGATGACCAAGGGCTCAGTCTATATTATTTTAAAAGCATTGTTAGATCCAAGTGGACCATCAAATTCTGGTTGGTATGATTTAATAGAATTTGATGTTCCTAAAGGTAGTATCCTCAATCCTGATTATGATGCACCAGTTTTTGGTGGGGGAATTGAAACTGGTATGCGTGTTATGGACTGTATTCAAGGAGCATTAGCACATATATTGCCGAAAACGGTAACAGCTGCCTCTTATGGGACAATAGATACTACCTTTTTGACTGGAATAGATCCGCTAACAAGAGAACAGTGGTTGTTTAACGATCCAGTTCCAGGTGGATTCGGTGCGGGCCATGACCATGATGGCCTGAATTGTTGTATCGGTCTTGTTGCAAATGTTAAGGATGTTCCGATAGAAGTTGTAGAGTTGAGATATCCATTACGTTTTCATCGAAGCGAGTTGCGTGATGATTCGGGTGGAACTGGTAAAAATAGAGGCGGACTTGGTGCAGTACATGAGATTGAAATTCTGGCTGATGATGTTCAAGCTACAATCCAAGCAGACCGAACCAGAACCGCACCATGGGGAATTTTTGGTGGTGGGCCCGGTGCAAAAACTAAGTATAGTCTTATTCACGAAGGAGGTTATGAAGAGTTAATCGGAGGTCAAGAGGGAAACAAATACGAAAGTGCAAAAAAATCCGCTATTCCTTTGAGGAGGGGCGATATTTTGCGAATAGAATCGGCAGGTGGTGGTGGTTATGGCAAGCCTCAATCACGTCCCAAAGATTTAGTCCTATCAGATTTGGAGAACGGTTACATCTCAGAAAACACTCCCCACCGAGAATACGAACTATAGTAGTTTCATAATCTTTCCATTTTTACAGAATAAGAAAGCTTTTTCATCCTTCCAAACTTAGATTCTTATTAAATATAGAAATTTGTATTTCTGTTCTAAAGAGTTTCCTTCAAATTTTAATTATATCAATTTTATACATACATTACTTAAATATTAAATGTTTCAAAACATTAATATAAAGATATCAAAACTTAACTTAGAAATTTTTCTTTCCCCTATAATTTCTATCTTTGTTGCGTTCTTTCTTGGCGCAATGTTGATGTTATTGTTTGACAAGGACCCTGTTGCAGCATATTTTGCTTTATTAAAAGGGGCTTTAGGTAGTAAATTTGCCATTTCAAATACTATTTCAAATGCCATCCCGCTAGTTTTTACAGGATTAACTGTTGCAATAGGATTTCGTGCAGGTTTGTTTAATATTGGTGCTGAAGGTCAACTTTTAATAGGAGCACTTACTGCAGCATGGTTAGGTACTTTGACAGGAATAAACGGATTTCTACACATTGTCATTATACTCTTTTTTGCTTCAGTCTCAGGAGCATTGTGGGCCCTTCCTCCAGCAATTTTTAAAGTCAAAACAGGAGCTCACGAAGTCATTACTACGCTTATGATGAGTTTTATAGCAATACATTTCGTAGAATTAATTTTACGAATTTTTTTAAAAGATCCTTTTAGTTCTTCAGGAGCATCAAAGGCAATTTCTAAATCTGCAGAGATAATTAATTTGGGTGAAATTTTCCCATCTATACCAACAATATTAGAAAATATTCACACTGGAGTTTTTCTCTCATTGTCTGCTGCTTTTTTCATTTGGATTTTTTTAAACAAAACAACGTGGGGATATGAAATTAGAAGCCTTGGAGAGAATCCTGAGGCATCGGAATTTCATGGTATAAGTAAGGGGAAAACCATTACAATAACTTTAATTTTAGGTGGCATGCTTTCTGGAATAGCTGGTGCTATTCAAATTATGGCTATCCAGCACAAGCTTTATGCTAGATCAGCCGTTGGTTTGGGATTCTCTGGAATCGCAGTGGCTCTCCTCGCGAATAATCACCCTTTATGGGTGGTTCCCTGTGCTTTATTGTTTGGTGCCCTTCAGAGCGGAGCTGCTCAAATGCAATTGGTCGCTGACGTTCCAATTGAACTTGCTGAAACAATACAAGGTACTGTGGTTTTTGTAATTGCAACTCAAGGACTAGTTAGTATGGGTGTTAGGGGATGGAAAGGACATGATTCATGAACTTCGAATATTTTCTCGAAAATTTATTGACCCCTGATCTTTTTGTTGCACCAATTAGAATTGCTACTCCAATTGCACTAGCAACTTTAGGAGCAACAATTTGCGAACGATCTGGGATCATAAATATTGCTTTGGAGGGCAAGATGCTAATGGGAGGCTTTGTTGCCGTAGCAGTATCATATTCATCAGGAAGTTCTTTGTTAGGCCTTGTTGCAGCAGTTACTGCTGGTGGATTAATGGGGCTGATAATGGCTTTTGGTGCGATCACACTTAAAGCAAATCAGGTAGTTTTGGGAGCTGCACTGAACATATTTGCTGCAGGACTCACAGGATTTCTTACAACGGTGATTTTTGAATCACCTGGTGCCTCGGCGAGAATTCCAGGACTAGAACCTATATTTATTCCTGGATTGAGTGAGATACCATGGATAGGGAGAATCATTTTCTCCCATACCCCAATTGTTTACATGGCAATTTTCCTTGTGATATTAGGCCATTTTTTTATTTTTAATTCCCCTTGGGGTACATGGATCAGAGCTGCCGGAGATAGGCCTTTAGCATTACATAGTGCTGGAGTGAACATTACAAGTGTAAGATATTGGTCGGTTATTGTTAGCGGTTGCCTAGCATCACTAGGAGGAGCTCATTTGACTTTAGAGGTAACTCATCATTTTACAGTAAACATGAGTGGAGGAAGAGGTTTTATTGCTTTAGCTGCTAATATTTTCGGGAAATGGACTCCACTTGGAGGAGGAGCTGGATCTTTACTTTTTGGATTAGCTGATTATTTGAAGTTGAAAGGCGCTATTTTTCAAATCGCCCCTGAGATTCTTTTGATGTTACCATTCATTTTAACGTTGATTGTTTTAGTTGGAGTTATGGGACGAGCTACAGCACCAAATTCCTTGGGCCAACCATATGATCCACAGTCTCATTAGAAGGTGTAGTGTCTGATTTAGCTTTACAAATGGTTAATATTACTAAGCGTTACGGAAACGTTATCGCCAACGATAGAGTTTCCATCGACTTGCAAAAAGGTGAGATTTTAGGTTTACTTGGTGAAAATGGGACTGGTAAAACTACTTTAATGAAAATTCTTTTCGGTCTCATTCAACCTGATGAAGGGAAAATAGTTATTGATCGAGCTGAGCTTAAGGTCTCAAACCCTCAAGTTGCAAGTGCGATGGGAATAGGAATGGTTCATCAACATTTCTCACTTTCTCCAGATCTGACTGTTTCAGAAAACATAGTTCTTGGTTTAGAACCTACCAGAAAATGGTTACTTTATGATTATCAAAAAACATATAAAATAACGCGTGAACTATGCAATAGGTTTGGACTAGAAGTAGATCCACTTAGCCCCGTAAAAAAATTATCCTTGGCTCATCAACAAAGGGTAGAGATTCTCAAAGCATTATACAGACAAGCAAAGATTCTTATTCTGGATGAACCTACAGCAGTTCTGGCTCCCCAAGAGATAGAAGACTTGTTCAGAGTTATTCGTGAACTCTCCAGAAAAGGACTATCAGTAATTTTCATCAGTCACAAATTAGTCGAATTACTAAGATTAGCAGACCGTGCTATTGTTATGCGAAAAGGTAAAATTGTTGGCAACAAATTTATAGTAGACACAACCGAGCAAGAATTGGCTCATCTAATGGTTGGGCGAGAAATCTCTTCTAACAAAAAACACCTTTTAAACAAAACTGGTAACGAAGTATTGAAATTAGAAAGTGTGGTTGTCTCAGAAAGAGGAATCCATAAACTTAAAGAGGTGTCTTTGGCAGTACACGAAGGAGAAATTGTAGGAGTAGCTGGAGTTGATGGAAATGGACAGACTGAACTGGAGAAAGCTATTTTAGGATTAATTCCTGTTAATTCTGGATCAATTTTATTATACGGCGAAGAAATTAAATCATGCTCAACCCGATTTCGATTAAAGAAAGGAATCAGATATATCCCACCAGACCGACAAAATCAGGCTCTTCTTCTAGAATTCAATTTAGCTGACAATTTAATTTTGGGTACGCACTGGCATAGACCTATTGCTAAACTTGGTTGGTTAAAACCTAAGTTAATTCTTGATAATGCAAAAAAACTTTTACATCGGTTTGATGTTCGCCTTCCTGATCCTTTTCTTGCAGCAAGGAGTCTATCAGGAGGTAATCAACAAAAATTAGTTTTAGCTAGGAACCTAGGAGCTAAACCTAAATTGCTTATAGCATCTCAACCAATAAGAGGACTAGATGTTGGTGCAATTGATTTCGTTCATCGAGAAATCCGTACTTTGCAAGATTATAATGGTGCCATATTACTTATTTCACTTGATCTAGATGAACTTATTAAGTTAAGTAGTCGAATTATCGTTTTATATCGTGGTTCTATTGTAGCTGAGTTTAATCAGAAAGAATTTGATAAAACTCAAATTGGTATGTTCATGGTGTCTGGGCAATCAAGTTAGAACAGGACGTTTTAAGAATTATTTGAGTGATGTCATGGTGCTATCTTAAAAACAAGAATACTTTTCATCCCAAACCTGACCAGCCTTAAGCTCTCCCAGAAAGAATCGATGAATGGGGGTGGGGTCACAAAACGGGCATCATGCGCTACACACACATCCCATCAACCTACATGGGGTGGGAATACATTGTTAACATAAGATAATAGTAACTTATAATCTTTAAATCATTACTCAATGATGTTATAATTTTATTTAGTGGTTCAGTGTAAATGCGTACATATCTTTAAGTTTAGACCATGAACAATGATCGTTTGCTTTATCGACGCTGCATATTGCAGCGAGTCCATCTTTATTATTACTTAACTAATACTTGTAATATTAACTAGCTTGACTTAATCTGCCTAATATTATTCTTTACATTAAAATAAGGTTGTGTTCAAATACCTTTTGTTTAGGAGATATATGTTTGGATTCATAATATATCAGCAAGGGTTATCTATACCGGTAGGTCAGCAGTCAAAAAAAGATACAAGAAGAACTCAAAAAATCAGAAAACGGCATACCAAACAATTCGTCGATACCTCATCAATATCCTTGGCTGGATTACGAAGACTAGACGATAATTCGGCTTATGAAATGGTCACGACATTATAACA
>Ga0209402_10006254_pt1 | contig 10453 bp, 9 predicted proteins | sample ArcticOcean_MG_C_3_FD_187437 | JGI IMG/M metagenome (GOLD analysis project Ga0209402, IMG submission 187437) | Marine microbial communities from western Arctic Ocean - ArcticOcean_MG_CB8_126 (SPAdes) (version 2) | ecosystem: Environmental > Aquatic > Marine > Oceanic | place: Arctic Ocean... | reverse complement strand
TCAGCCGCCGATGCCCCCGAACTGGTCTCAGCGGTGGCTCGCGATGCCGACGGCGGAACCGGCGGCGACGATTATTCACCGTATCGACAAGGCGCAGCCAGCCCACCGCCGAAGGAGTCCGGCGGAATGACGGCAGTCGTCGAAAAGCCGCTGTTGTCGCCCGAACAAATGCTGAAACGGGTATCGACAACACTGGAACGATTAAACAAGGCCTTGACGGAAGAAATGCTGCAAGAGATCAAGAAGCAGCCACAGAAAAAACGCGACCGTCTGGTCAAAGTGGTTGGTGAAATCAGTTCCAAGACCGCGAAATTGATGTAACTTCGATAGTGGGCGCACAGGCGAGCGGGGGGGGGCGTAAGCCCCCTGATGCGCCGAATACCGTGCAGGCTGCTCCAACTTTGTGTGTAAATTCTGTCGCGTTTTGCTGGAATCGACTATGCTGGTGGGGATGAAAGTCTCCCCGCCAGACGCAGTCGGCGGGCTTTGTGAGTTCGTTGAAGTTCCTGGCGAGGCAATCCCATGTCCAGCGAATCTGGATATCAGTCAGAGAATCGGCCGGTCGCCGGCCAGCCCCAATCGCGGTCGGCCAACGGATGGTTGATTCTCATTCTGTTGATGGTGTTCGGCGTACTCGTGTATCGGATGGCGGGTGGACTGCCGTCGCCGCTACACGACCCCAAGGCTGAACCGCGCGAGGTGGTACCGCGCGACGACCTGCCGACTGGCGAGCAGGCCCAGATTTCCCTGTTCCGAGATGCCTCGCCTTCGGTCGTTTACATCACAACGCTGAAGATCGAACGCGACCGCTTCAGCCGAACTCTGGAGATTCCGCAGGGGACGGGCAGCGGATTTGTATGGGACGACACGGGCAATATCGTCACGAATTTCCATGTGATTCGGGAGGCCGAGGTCGCGCGAGTGACGCTGGCCGACAATTCGACGTACGACGCCGTCATCGTCGGCGTGGCGCCGGACAAGGATTTAGCGGTACTGAAAATTGACGCACCGGCTGACCGGTTGAAGCCGCTCAGGGTTGGTACGTCGGCCAATTTGCAGGTGGGACAAAACGTGCTGGCAATCGGCAGCCCGTTCCAACTCGACCAGACCTTGACCACCGGCGTGATCAGCGGCTTGGGACGCGAAATCCAATCGGTGACGCGCCGCCCAATTCAGGGCGTCATCCAGACCGACGCCGCCATCAATCCCGGAAACTCCGGCGGCCCTCTGCTCGACAGCGCGGGTCGGTTGATCGGAATCAATACGGCCATTTACAGCCCGTCGGGAGCGTATGCCGGCATTGGCTTCGCGGTCCCCGTCGATACCGTCAATCGCATTGTGCCGCGACTCATCCGTTACGGCAAAGTGGAGCGGCCGGGGATGGGTATCGAACCATTCGACGGCAGTGTCGTGCAACGGTTGCTCTATCTGGAAATATTGTCGGAGACAGGAGTGCTGGTCAAAAACGTGTCGCCTGATAGCGCCGCCGAACGTTCGGGCATGTTGCCGACGCGCACGATCCAGACGGACAAGGGACCGGAAGATCTGCTGGGCGATTTGATTGTGTCAATTGAAGGAAAGACGATTGCGAATAACAACGACTTATTCAAAGCATTGGACGGCCGAAAAGTGGGCGATGAAATCTCAATCGACGTGATCCGCAACGGGAAGAAAGTGACATTGTCGCTGACGCTACAGGAGCTGAAGTAGATGAGACTCCACAAAACAATGCTTGTCTGTTGTTTTGCCGTCATAGCCAATCTGTCTGGAGCCTCCATGTCGCAAGCTGATGAAAAAACCGAAGCGGCGAAACAAGAACAAGTAGCCCTTCTCAATACCGTCTGGATCGAACTCGAAACCGGTGACTCGTTGCAGGCAGCTGCGGCGGTGGAATCACAAGGCAAGCCGCTCCAGGTCGCGGCGCTTTACTCGAACCTGCTGCGCGATCTCTACGGAAACAAACACGATGTGCCACGAATGATTCTGATGGGACAGGCGGGCATTCGCTATTGCCTGACACAATCGGCAACGACCGCAAAAAACGGAGCCTCGGAAGATGCAACCAAGCTGAAAGGATTCGCGAAGGAAATGTCGTTCAACCTGTCCGTCAATACCTGGCCGGCATGGGAGGACGAAGGGATTGTGATTACGCGGTCCGATCAGCGGATCGGCCTGGATGCGGCGCGGCTCAATCTCCGACTGGCCGGGGAACTAAAACGCGGCCCCGACAAAGTCGGCGCAGCCTATTGGTTGCTGGGTGTGCACGAGATCGCGCTCGGCGAACACGACACAGCGATCAAGCACTTGCAGCAGGCCGCCGAGAATCACCGGACGGCCAAAGAACCCGACTTCGAGCAGATGTGTGTTGGCTACGAGGCGATTGCCCAGCTCGACAAGAAACGCAATGACGCAACCGCGAAAAAGCAATTGGACGATGCCGTCGCCGCGCTCAAGAAACTCGACACCGAAGACGCAAAGTTCTTCGCCGGGCAGTTGGTGTCGGTCAACGCGTTCTTCGCCAAGTAGATTCGTAGTGACCGCCTTCATGCGGTTCGAGTGCTTCCTTGTGCGCTTACTGCAGCGATTCTTGCAAACGATTCTGCAGATTGCTGCTCAGCGATGAAAGCGGGACGTTGGCTTTCTTCAATTGCCTCACGATCCGTTTGTCGAGCGACAATGCCGCATTGGTTTCGGGATCGGGATCGGGATCGGGTTTCGTCTTTGCCAGATCGGCATGCCAGTCCCGAAGGACGGCCGTGGCGACTCGATCTGGAATGCCGGTCAATTCTTCCTGGATGACATCGGTGATGGCGGCCGACGCTGCCGGCCCGGCTCGGAATCTCGCCGACAAGAACCTCCCGCTCTGCCGTCCCGACATCGTTATCGGCCGTCGGAGTCTCGATCTCGAATGGGGGTGGATCAAAATCGAACGGCGGCGTCTCGAAGTCGCCCGCCGGTTTGCCGTTCTTCCAGACGTCGGCGATGTCATACAGACGCCCGAAGTCGGCAGAACGAATGTTGTTTATCAGCTCGTCGCGGTCCTCGGCAGACGTATTCTTCAATGCATTTTTCAGTAGGATCCCCACACTGGCCAGACTGTCAGCCGATTCACCGCGAACCGCTTTCAGCAAGTTATCGATGACAGTTGCGCCGTCGGTTTGGCCATTCTGGCCGGCGTTGGCATGATCATCGCCCGAATGATTTGCTTGATCGTCGTCATCGTGGGCGTGCTGCAGGTCGAGTCCAGGTTGATCGAGTTGGTGGATGTACGGTCCGAGAACGTCGTGCAGTTCTTCGGGCATGACCGGATGCAGCCGGTCCATAATGATCGCCGCCGCGTGTCCGCTGTAGGAGTTCATGATCGTCTCACGGTAACCGGCTGAAATCGTGACGACAAAGAACGTCCCCACCAGGCACATGATCACGCCCTTCACCGCGCCGAACAGAAAGCCGAGATGCCGGTCGTACTCCTTGAACTTCATCTTCTCGATCCACTTGTGCATCACCCGGGCCACGCCGAAGGCGGCAAACGAGAGAACAATATACAGAATGAGCATCGCCACCCAACGATTGAGCGGGGGATCGAGCGCCAGCATGGGTGCGATAAAGACCGAGCCGGTTTCGGAAAAGGCGAAGCAGAGCACAATCGAGCCGATAACCGCCAACTGCCAGACGATGCCCTTGATGGCACCGCGAATCGCAGCAATCACGAGGATGACGAGTACAACAATGTCGAATGTTGGCAGCATGGGGTTCCCACCTTCTGTCAGCGGCAAATCGCAATCGCAAAAACGAGGCGGGAGTATAGCGAACAGGCGTGGATTGCCGGAATAGCAGGTTTGGGTGCGGGGATGGGGAGATTGGGAGACACGGAGAGGGGGAGTTACAAAACGACGAGTGGTGCTGGCCAATCAAAGCCCCTGATAACCGTCATACGGACCACCGATCGGCTCGTCTCCTCGTTTCACAATGCAGGGAACGCAAAGCGTGATGAGGTTGCTCATCGAGTTGTTTCCTCCGTCTTCGGGAGCGATGACATAACAGACTTCTAGCTTCTCCACCGGTTCACCGCCGCCACTTGCGATGCAGGCAACGTTGTCGCATTCACGACAGCAATAGCCGTCCCGCGCCATAATCATATCACGCGTGAGCGATGAGACTTCCCTGCGGTCCCGGCGAAACACGGTGGTTGAATCGGAGTCAACCGGTTTCGGCGTTGTTTTTCGTCGACGTGACATGATCGAGTACCGTAAGAAAGTAGCCGAAGTCCCGTAGTGGTGGCTTCCAGCCGCCACAGAGTTTGATTCAATGTGGCGGCTGGAAGCCACCACTACGACAGCAACCGCACACGTCACTAAACGATTGTATCCACCGGAATTCGGGAATCCAAATCAAAACTCCTTGCGGCTATCGACCAGCAGCGTCACGGGGCCGTCGTTGGTGAGTTCGACTTCCATGTGCTTTTGGAAGCGGCCGGTTTCGACTTCGATGCCCTGCCCTTTCACTTCGGCGATGAAGCTGCGGTAGAGTTCGTCGGCTTGTTCAGGACGGGCGGCGCGAATGAAACTGGGACGGCGGCCTTTGCGGCAATCGCCCATTAAGGTGAACTGACTGACCACGAGCATCTTCCCACCGACGTCGGCGAGCGAGCGGTTCATTTTTCCCGCATCGTCTTCAAACAGACGCAAGCCGGCAATCTTCCCGGCGAGATAGATCACGTCGTCCTCGGTATCGTCGTCGGCAACGCCGAGCAGAACGAGGAAGCCGCGACCGATTTGGCCGGTGACTTCACCCGCAACGGTGACGGAGGCTTTGGAAACTCGTTGAATGACTGCACGCATGGGGGTCAAGTAAAAAGGAAAAAGGCAAAAGTAAAAAGTGTAAAGCGGCTTTTTACTTTTTACTTTTGCCTTTTTCCTTGGCCTCACCATTTGCCGGCGAGGCGTTCGCGGGATGGGAGGACTTCCAGGCAGGTTGTCCACCAGCCGTTGCGGATTGTGTCGATGAATTCCTCGGGGAGGCCTTCGTTTTGCATTTCCTGGGCGAGACGTTGGTGGTTGTATGCGAGGGGGATGAAGTCGATTTCGATGGGAATGTTGTTGACTGTGGAATCCCACCGGGCGCTGCCCGTGGGCTTTGGGGTGTCTTTGCCGGTGCGGATGATTGTGTACCAGACGTTTGTGCTGCCGTCGTTTTCGGGGCGGCCTAAAACACCAACGTTGACGAAGCGGCGACCATCACTGAGTTCGCGTTGCCAATGAATGCCGGTGTGGGTTGCCAGCACGATGTCGGCATTGTGATCGATTGCGAGTTTGTCGAGGAACTGCGTGCTGGTGGTCGATTCCCAGAGGAATTCATTCGTCTGCCGGGGACTGCCGTGACAGAACAGAAACCGAATGCCATCGGCTTCCAATCGCAACTCCGTCGGCAAATCGCGCATCCAACGACGGTTTTCCGGGGCGGTGTTGCGGTAGGTGTATTCGTAACTAATCTGGGCGAAGTGGTTATCGCGGGGATCAGTGTATCCGCATTGGCAGTCGTCGAGATCGTTACCAATGCTGTCGTCGTAGTTGCCCTGTATGCAGATGACGCCCGCTTCTTTCAGCAGGGGGAAGACACGGTTGGGATAGGGACCGAAGGCACCGAGATCGCCGAGACAGTAGAACTGGTCGATCCCACGCGCACGGGCATCGGCAATCGCGGCTTCGAGCGCGAGGTAGTTGTTGTAGATGCCGCCGAAGATTGCGAGTTTCATTGAGTATTCGTGTGTCGATGGCGCGTCGCGCTTCCCGTTGGGGCGCGGCTAAACGGGGTCATGTGGTTGATGATTTTGAAGCGGACGGATTGGTGCAGATGGCTCCGTATTGGTAGCAGGTGTAGCACGCGCCGTGACTCAATGGAAAATTGACCGTGGCGTCCTCAAGCGTTTCGCCGAGACGGGCATCGGGGGCATCGAGCAGAATGGGGCAGACATAGACGCCACGGTCGGTGACGACACGACTGTGGTTGCAGATGAGTTGGCTTTCATCGAATTCCTGCATCATTTCGGGAGTGATGCGGTCATGTTGCCCGTAACCCTCGGTGCGGCCGGCTTCGGCTCCGATTTGTAATCGCGGCAACACTTTCAGACGCGGCCGATCGCAGCCGTGTTCCTTCAACACGCTGCGAAACTCTCCCAGAATCCGTTCGTCTTCGGAAAGATCCCAGGTGCGGGCCATCGTAATGATGGGCAGGAAACCGTGTTCCACAAGTAACCGCACGCCCTTCATTGCCCGTTCAAAAGTTCGCGGGCCACGAATGGGGTCGTTCGCCTCGGGTGTTGGCCCGTCGATGGATACCCGGAATTCGAGTGAATACTTTCCCCGCTGTTCCGCATCGCGCAGCCGACTCAGCCATTCGGGTTGGAGTACGATGCCGTTGGTGAGTACGGTGGCCGGCCCGAATTCCAGTGTCCGCTCCAAAATGGGGACGATGTCGCGGTTAAGGAACGGCTCACCCCCGGTGAAGTAGTATTCCTTCACGCCCCAGCGAATCGATTCTTCCAGAGATTGCGAGACGGTTTCCAGCGAGAGATAACCGAACGAATCGTTGTGCGGGCTGCAGCTGATGAAACAGTGCGTGCATTCGAGATTACAGAGCGTTCCCGAAACCTGAAACCACAGTTCGTCGAGCGAACGCAGTTCGACGTGGGGGATGTTGCCAGGTGAGGCGGGAGATGTCATGGGAATGCGAACCATTTGATCCCACGGGGCGCGGCCCGTGGGCTTTGCCTGGGTTCAATGGGTGATGAGGGTGAAGGCGTCGATGATTTGTTGCAGTCCGATTTGGATTAGAAAACGGCTGTCGCGACCATAACTTTTCGCGCCGAGGATGAACAGCCCCGGTTCGGGGTTTTGAAGCGCCTGTGGGCCGTGGCTCGACTGCGCAGTGCAGTCGGCCGACGTGTCGCCTAACAGCGCGGCCGCCAGTTTCATTGGGGCCGATGAAGCGTAGCACTCGTGAACCTGTAACTCTTCGTACAATCGGCGATCGGGGCGGTATCCAACATTTGCGATGACGCGATCGACGGTCAATTCTTCTTCAACGGTTGTATTCTCCTGGCGGTCGTGCGATTCGAGACAGATCGTTTGCCGTGCATCCGGCTCGCGTGATTCCCGCTGAATTCGTCTCACCAATCGCCCCGGCAACCATTCGACGGGACCGGTCTCCGCCATCGCCAGCCGATTGGCGGCATCGCACAACCGTGCGCGCTCGACGAGTGAATCGTCTTCGATAGTTGCGATTGGTGGCGTGCGGTTCGATCGGGTCACCCAGATGACACGCGTTGCCGGATCGCCTTCGGCCAATTCGGCCAAGGCGACAACGACCGTTGCTGCCGAGTAACCGCTGCCGACGACAAGCGTTTTTTTTTCGACGAAACGCTCCCGATCTGTGCCTGCAACATCTGGCAGGAGATAGTCGGTTGCGAGCAGCGCCTGCCGTTCGCCGACACAGGGCATACCGCCGGCCCCAATCCAATTGTGATTTCCAAACGTGCCGCTGCAATCGAGAACGACATCGGCCAACCGCGTTCGCTCGCCGGCATCGCCGCTGAGCAACAATCGGAACGGATCATCGCCGCGCGCCGAGTCGCCAATCCGGTCGGCCTTCCAGTGATGCGACCGCCCGATCGAATCCACGCAAACGTGTTCGTGAATGCAGCCGGCCAATGTCGGCAATTCACTGAGAGGCCGCAGGTATTGCCGAGCGAATTGACGGCCGCTTAACAGCGCGTCGTCGGACGGCAAGGTGCAGGCATCGGGTCCGGATGTAAGTGCTTCGCGCCCCCACGTCGATGCGTTCATACCGAACGGGCTGAACAGCTTGACGTGTCCCCAGCGGGAGACGTTAGCCGCCACCGTTCCGCGTTCGTAAACCTGTGCATCGTATCCTGCCTGCACGGCATACAGAGCGGCTTCCAGACCAATCGGGCCGGCACCGACGATGGCAATCCGTTTTCTTGCGCTGGCCACGGCGTTCCTCGTGTCGAGACCGTCCTGCAACGTTCAGCGATTGCAGGCGAATGCATCGCAGGGGATGCTTGGTTCCTGGTTGAGAATCAATTCCCGCATCAACGTAGCGGTGGCTGGTGACATCTGCAAGCCGGAGCGAAAATGCCCGGCAGCAATGAACAGGTTCGCAGTTTCCGGCACACGATCCAGGTAGGGCAACCCATCGGCCGAACTGGGCCGTAAACCCGACCAGCAACGTTCCACCGTGGCGTCTTTGAGACAGGGCACGACGCGGGTGGCCAACTGCAACAAACCGGTCACACCGGCAGCCGTGTTGACTTTATTGAAGCCGACACGTTCTTCGGTCGAGCCGATGAGAATGCGACCGTCGGGTCGTGGCACGAGGTAACGCGGGCCGATTTCAACGATGTGCCGAAACGGGAGCGGCTGTGCTTTCAACAAAACGATCTGTCCGCGAATTGGTTCGATGGCCGTCGAGACGCCGACCGTGTTCATCAGCCGGCTCGACCAAGCGCCGGCTGCGACGCAAAAGGAGTCGGCATTGTGAAGCGTGTCGAGGGTTCGGGCGGCAACAATGCGTTCGCCCTTTCGCTCGAATCCAACAACCGGGCTACCGGTGACCAGTTCAACGCCACGGGCTGCACAACCCGCGACAAGCGCTTTGAGGTGCCGCGGATTGCGGACCTGACATAGTTGTGGCAGGCGATACGCTGAGGCGACATCTGGAGAAAGTGCCGACTCGAGTTCGGTCATCCGGTCGGAAGAGAGTCGCTCGACCTCGACGCCTTCGGCATTCCAAGCGGCAATCTCGTCACCCTGCCCTTCAGTTTCGTCGCCGAAATCGATGGCGATTCCACCGCATTCGCGAAATCCGTTATCGATGCCAGTCGTCTCCAATAGTTGACGGCTCCACTGGGGCCAGAGTCGATGACTTTCGGCTCGCAGCTTTGCGTGGGGTGTGGCTGCACCTTCAGGATGACCGGGCGGCAAGATGCCGGCTCCCGCCCAGGAAGCTTCGCGGCCGAAGTCGCCTTGTTCCAGAATGCGGACGCTAACCCCGTTGCCTGCTAACTCGTAGGCGATCGCCAGTCCGACGACACCACCCCCGATGACCACGACTTCTGCCATTTCAACACTGCCTTACGAATTCCGTTGCTCAGATAATCGATCCCACGGGGCGCGGCCCGTGGGCTTTGGTGCGCAGGATGTCTGCACTGGGGTTTGCACATTTTGCAGGGGGATTATAGCGATCCGGTATCGACTTCACACGGGCTGGCAATTTGGTCATGGCGTAAAAAAACGCACGAGAGGGCCAAACAGCCTTCTCGTGCGAAACGTGATTCTCTTTGAATTTACCGCCGCTTGAAGCGACCAAAGATCATTTCTTGAAACTGCGAATGAAGGCCCCCGCAACGGCTTTCTGATCGGCCTGATAGGTGGCCTTCATTGCTGCGGTGACATTGTTGCCCCCCTGCAGCGAGCGGACGAAGCCGTCGAACTTGGGGATGCCGCCTTGTTTCGTCATGAATTCCACCAACGCATGGCCGACGGCACCAACAGCAGACGGCGAAAAGGTGCCGTCGTTGAAAATGTCGTCCGGTTTGGCCAATGAAGCCAACATGGCAGGTACGCGGGTACGCATTTCTTTGACGTGCAGGTTCTCGGAATCCTGTTTGGCAGCCAAATAGACGCCGGTTCCTCTCACAACCCATTCGGGAAGGTTCCCCCCGGCTCGCTTCAGAAACGCACCGGTGATGTGATCGATGACGTTGAATTTCATGCCGGCGTTTTCCGCTGTGACATCATCACCGACATCCTGCACGACCACGTAAGCATCGTCCATCGCCGTGCTGACAAGAGAGTGACCGACCATCTCTGCCGGAATCTGCTGCCGGTTGTTATTAACGACGTTGAATTCCTCGTAGCCGAAACGGTCTTTGATGACAAAGATTGTCAGCCGACCATTCCAGACGCGATCCCCCTTCACCTTGAACATGGACCGCAACTGCTTGACGTGATCTTCGGCCCAGCCGTAGACGACCTGCATGCGTTCGGCACCGGCATTTCCGTAGACGAGGACGTCCTTGCCTTCGACGTACTGCGGCCGGTCTTTGGAGAATGCAGCGTCCCACTGATCGTTACTGCGTTTGAGGCGGTGCTGCTCGAATTCTTCTGGAGTGAGCTTGGCCAGTCGCTCGGCGGTCAAGTCCGCTTCGGTTGGGACGAGCCTTCGCAACGGAGCTTTGGGATCGAGGCCTTTGTCCAGCTTGCAACCTTCCTCAATCCACGTCTTCAATTTGGTGTGATTGGTTCTTGTGATTCGCGCCTGTCCCTGCGGCATGCGTTTGTTGCCCGGCTGAGGCGTGCCGACGCGCTGCCACAGAATGCTGCCATCGAGATTTCCCGGCAGTAGGACGCGGCCACTGTTGCCGCCTTTCATT
>Ga0209402_10006252_pt1 | contig 10457 bp, 10 predicted proteins | sample ArcticOcean_MG_C_3_FD_187437 | JGI IMG/M metagenome (GOLD analysis project Ga0209402, IMG submission 187437) | Marine microbial communities from western Arctic Ocean - ArcticOcean_MG_CB8_126 (SPAdes) (version 2) | ecosystem: Environmental > Aquatic > Marine > Oceanic | place: Arctic Ocean... | reverse complement strand
AAACGTGCATTCGGAGAATTGGGACATCCAGACGGGCCGACTGTCAATTTAGATCGTGCATCTCATATGATTACTTCCCTTGTTAAAGAAGGAAAGAATTTTGTTGGTCGAGCAAAGATACTCGATACACCAAATGGAAAAATCGTTAAGGTTTTGATTGATGAGGGTGCAAGATTAGGTGTTTCCTCAAGGGGAATGGGAACATTAAAAACGGATTCAAATAAATCTCAGATTGTACAAAAAGATTTTTATCTTGCTTCTGCTGCAGACATTGTTGCAGATCCATCTGCTCCTAATGCTTTCGTTGAAGGTATTATGGAGGGAAAAGAGTGGATTTGGGATAATGGTTTATTGCAGGAAAAAGATGTAGAACGGGCAAGGAATAACATCCTAAAAGCCTCTTCCAGAGCGCTCGAGGAAGTTAAAATAATAGAGTTTAAAAATTTATTATCAAAGTTGTAATATTATAAATATTACTACAGTAAACGAAATATACCATTAACTATTAGGAGTATCAAGTTCTATGGAAAATACAACTCAAGAAGAAATTCTGGAAGAAACTGAGCAAGAAGGACTTGTTGAAGCTCCAGAAGTAATTGAAGAAGTGGAAACAGTCGAAGAGGGAGAATTACCACCCGCTTTACAAAAAGCCATTGCCGCTAAGAAAGCAAAAGACGGTGATGATGACGATGATGACGATGATGATGACGAAGAAGAGGATGAAGACGAACAGGTAAAAAAAGAAGAAGTTAAAATTCCTCTTACTAAATCTGCAATGATTAAAGCTCTTTTCGATAAAGTTAGTGGAATGAAAAAAGAAGAAGTTTCTGCGAAGTGGAAAAATCTGATGGATGTTGCAGAAGCAGAAGACCTTGGCGGAGAAACACCCCAAGATGCAACACCAGTAGGTGACACAGGTAAAATAGGTAAAAAGAAAAAGAAAATTAAAATTTCCATGCCTGAAATTAATGTCAAAGAAGATATCGATGCATTAGTAGAAGGTGAAGAACTCTCAGAAGAGTTCAAATCCAAAGCTTCTACTATCTTTGAAGCGGCAGTACATCAAAAAGTAATGGAAATTGCAACCGAAAAGATTGGAGAACTTGAAAAAGAGTATCAAACCAATCTTCAAGAAGAGATTGTTTCATTCCGTGACGAATTGACAGAAAAAGTCGATGGTTATCTCAACTACGTAGTTGAAGAGTGGATGAAAGAGAACGAAATTGCACTTGACAGTTCACTGAAAAGTGAAATTACTGAAGAGTTCATAGGTGGACTTAAAAATCTCTTTACTGAACATTATATTGAAGTTCCAGACGAAAAAGTTGACATCGTTGAAAGCCTTTACGACAAGGTGGAAGAACTTGAAGAAAAATTAAATTCTCAAATTGATGATAACGTTCAAGTTACTAATGAACTCAACGGATATCGCAAAGACAAAATCTTGGAAGAAGTTTGTGAAGACCTTGCAGACACACAATCTGAAAAGATGAAATCTCTCGTAGAAGGTGTTTCTTACGAAGAGGATGCAGATAATTTTGAGAACAAAATTAAGACGATTAAGGAAAGTTATTTCCCAAATCAAATTAAACAAGATGAAAATGTTGAACAAGAAAGTGATGCATCAGTGGATGGGGAAGAAGTTTCTGAACCTAAGTTGAATAACATCATGGAAGCATATAGTAAAGCTATTGCTCGTAATTAATAATTAATTTTAATATTTTAACAATTAAGGAGTTTTAAAAATGCAACTCTCAGAAACAATTAATAAAAAGTGGGCGCCAGTTCTGGATCATCCAGATCTTCCTAAGATCAAAGATTCGTATCGTAGGGCGGTCACAGCTATGTGTCTTGAAAATGTTGAAGCTCAATATTCCCAAGATCAAAGTCATAGCCGTTCGGGTGGACTCTTAATGGAGGCAGCCCCTACTACTACTATGGGATTAACATCTACTAACCCATCTTTGGGTGGTGTAGCTGGTGGTTCTGTTCAAGTTAGTGCCGATTTTGCAGATCCAGTTTTGATCTCAATGGTTCGGCGTGCTATGCCTCAACTCGTAGCATACGATGTTTGTGGTGTACAACCAATGTCCGGCCCAACAGGTCTTATTTTCGCACTCAAGAGTCGTGTCAATTCCATGACAGGTGCAGAAATGCCCGGAGTCAATGCTGATACTGTTGCAAGTGAATCTGGTACGCCAGGACACGCAGCAGGTGATGTAGTCAAGACGCCTGGTCTTTTGATCACAGCCGCTGACGGAACTGGACAAACTGGTAACGAATACTCCGCATCAAGTGCTCTGGAAACAGACGGTGGTGAGGGTGATATTGCTGGTGAAATGTCCTTTTCGATTGAGAAGATTTCAATCGCCGCTGGTACACGTGCCCTGAAAGGTTCCTATTCAATGGAACTCGCACAGGATTTACGTGCTGTTCATGGTCTGGATGCAGAAGCAGAACTTGCTAACATTCTGTCTATGGAAATTCTTGCAGAAATCAACCGTGAGGTTGTTCGTAAGATTTATATCAATGCCGCAGTTGGTGCCCAAATTGGTACAACTACTGCCGGTCTTTTTGATCTTGATACTGATTCCAATGGACGTTGGATGGTTGAAAAGTTCAAAGGTCTGATGATGCAGATTGAAAAAGATGCAAATCAGATTGGTAAAGACACACGAAGAGGAAAAGGAAACATTCTGATGACTTCATCTGATGTTGCCTCTGCCCTTCAAATGGCAGGTATTTTGGATTATGCTCCTGCAATGAGCACAGATCTGAATACAGATACCGCATCTTCAACTTTTGCCGGAGTTCTTAATGGTCGGTATAAAGTATATGTTGATCCATATGCTGATGCGAATGCACAAGAATTTTATTGTGTAGGTTACAAAGGTGATTCACCGATGGATGCTGGAATTTTCTATTGCCCTTACGTTCCGTTGCAAATGGTTCGTGCGGTTGATAGTTCTAGTTTTCAACCACAGATTGCTTTCAAAACACGTTATGGTCTAGTATCGAATCCATTTGCTGAAAATGCGACTACTTCAACTGGTCGTATGACAGGTGTTCTTGGAACCAATCCTCACCTAAATGTATATTACAGAAAAGCTGCAATTAGCAACTTGATGTAATTCTTGACCCTACATACAGTAGGATTTCAAAAGGGAGTGGAGAAATCTACTCCCTTTTTTTGTTTGTAGTGATAATTTTCCAGTGAGGCCTCAATGTTGATAGTAATAGGAAATGGTCAATCAAAATCTATTTCAGATTTCAATCTTTTCAAAAAACATATTACGTATGGTTGTGATTTAATTTATCGTAAATTCGTACCAACCCATTTAATTTGTCAAGATATCGATGCACAATTGGAATTGATAACAAATGATTTAACGAAAAAATACAAATGTTATTTTAAGGGATTCGATTTAATTCCAAGTATGCATTATGACATGCTCAAACAGACAACCGATAAAAGATTAAAAATTGGAGAGAATCAACCAAAAACAGACAAGTTTATTCAATTCGCACATGAAGGAATTATGTATTTTATTTGGATTGATTCGTCTGATCTAACTGAAAATATTGATTGGTGGTCAGATAATAAATTTGATGAATGGGTTTCGGATACAGTCGCACTCCGTTTGGCCTGTCAACAAAATCCAAATGAAACAATTTATTGTGTGGGGTTTGATTATTTTCACAATCAAACCAGTGAAGGGATATATCTTGGATCTTCTATTATAGATTTTCAAAATGAAAATCAAGATTCTTGGATTGGTCAACATAAACATATCGAAGAAGAATTCTCAAATTCTAAATTTATTTTTGTTGGAAAAGACATGGATTATGGCGAGTTTGAAAATCTGTTGAATAAATAGTATAGAAGGACTAAAAAGGAAATTCATGGCCGCATCAAATCTAGTACCAGACAATTTAAATTATCTTTCAAATATCAGTTTTCGACTGACAATGCAGGATGCACCAAACTTGACTTGGTTTTGTCAGGCAGTAAATGTGCCTGGTGTATCAATTGAAGGTATAGATGTATTTACACCATATGTAACTATACCTTATGCCGGAAATAAAGTTTCGTTTGAAGAGTTGTCTGTCAGGTTTATTGTTGATGAACATATGAAAAATTGGACAGAAATTTATGATCGTATAATTGCATTGGGTTTGACAGAAGGAAGTGAAAAATATCGTTTACTTAAAGCAAAATCTGATGCAACTCAAAGGGGAGGAACAGTTTCAACAATTGTTCTTACTATTTTGACAAGTGCAATGAACCCTCAAATGGAATTTCATTTTTACGAAGCATTTCCAATTTCTATTTCAGCACTTGATTTTGATAGTGCAAATACTGATGTGGAATATTTTACTGCTACCGCAGGATTTCGTTACACAAATTATGAAATTAAGAATTTATTGAATAATTGAGATTAGAATGACAATTGAAGAAATTATGGAAATGTGGGGGGAGGACTCTCACATCGATGATAAAGATTTAGACAATGAATCTTTAAATATTCCAAATATACACCAAAAATATCTAAACATATATTCAAAAGAGAAACGGAAAATGAGTGATCTTGAAACTCATTGGAAAGTTCTTTTTCAACAACGATGGGAAGTTGTCATTTCTAAGAATGGAAAGGCTCCAGACCACAACATCAGAATATCCAAAACAGAATTGGAACGACATTATGTTGGAGCAGATGAGGTTTTACAGAAAGCCGAAAAGATTATGAATGAACAGAAAGGTAAAGTTGATTATCTTAAATCGGTTCTTTCAATGATTGAGAATAGAAGTTTTCATATTAATAATGCAATCAATTGGAGGAAATTTGTTGCAGGACTTGGATAAACATCATGCAAATCATAATGGAAAAGGAGAACGAAGTATATCTACGACTCTCTTGCGAGCCAGGAGTGAAGATGGAACTCAATCACTATTTTCGATTTCATCCAAAAGATTATCAATTCATGCCGATGTTCCGAAGAAAAAAGTGGGATGGATATGTTTACCTTTTCAATATGGACAGCGGTAGAATATATTATGGATTAAAAAATAGAATACAACGTTTTGCGAGTGATAGAGAATATAAACTTATTGACCAAACAAATGATTCAATTGAACACATATCCAATGAAGATTATCTAAAGTTTCTTATATCATTTCCCTGTGAATACAAATTAAGAGATTATCAAAACAACGCAATTCGTCATTCGATTGATAACCGAAGATGTGTACTTCTCTCACCTACTGCATCGGGCAAATCTCTTATCATTTACTATTTGATTCGTTATTACTTTCCTGAAAAATCGTTGGTTATCGTGCCGACACTTTCATTGGTAAGTCAGATGTATTCTGATTTTGAAACCTATGCGAAGGCAGACAATACGTTTGAAGTCGAAAATTTCGTCCACAAAATTTTTGGAGGACAGGAAAAAACAACAGATAAACCGATTATAATTTCAACATGGCAATCCTTGTATGATTTGAAAAAGGATTTCTTCACAGATTTTAAATTGGTAATTGGAGATGAAGCTCACCTTTACAAGGCCAAATCACTTACTAAAATAATGAAGAATTTGGAGAATGCACCTTATCGAATTGGAACAACTGGAACCCTTGATGATGTCGAAGTACATAAATTAATATTAGAGGGGTTATTTGGTACAACAAACAAGGTAACAAGCACTAAAGAACTTATCAAGAATAAGACATTATCATCAATTGCCATAAAGTGTCTTGTTCTTAAATATTCCAAAGAGGAATGTGCGGTAGTATCAAAACTGAACTATCAAGAAGAAATAAGTTTTTTGGTTGGTCATCCTGAAAGAAACAAATACATATGTAATCTAGTAAAGGGACTTTCAGGAAATTCATTGGTTCTATTTCAATTGATAGAAAAACATGGTAATATATTACATTCAATACTGGAAGAAATAATTGATTCTTCTAGAAAAATCTTTTTTGTTTATGGAGGAACAGATGCAGATACAAGAGAAAAAGTCAGAGAACTTATCGAGAAGGAAAAAGATGCTATTATATGTGCAAGTTATGGCGTATACAGTACCGGCATCAACATTCGGAATCTTCATAACATTATTTTCGCTTCTCCTTCTAAGAGTCGTATTAGAAATTTACAATCGATAGGTAGGGGCTTGAGAAGGTCGGAAACAAAAGATAGTGCAACTCTTTATGATATTTCTGATGATTTAAGTTATAATGGTAAAAAGAACTATACATTAAATCATTTTATGGAAAGAATTAAGATATATTCTTCAGAACATTTCCCATACTACATGTATAGTATCCCAATTAGTGATAGATAGAATCTTTATTTCCGAATCAACATACTCATTATAACAATTTTGGAGAGAAAAGTCAAGTTTTTTATTTTAATTATTTTTAACTTGACAAATTTAATAAAACTTGATATACTTATATAATGAACTTAAATAAGAAAGGAAGGTGAATATGCCAAGAAAGAAACAACATTATGTTGATAATGAAAAATTTTTGGAAGTAATGGGAGATTATCGTGAAAAATTTTTACAATCAAAAGACAACGATACTGAAAGGCCCATGTTACCAGAATATGCAGGAGAATGTTTTCTCAAAATAGCAGAAAGATTATCCCATAGACCAAACTTTATAAACTATGCATTTCGTGAAGAGATGGTAAGTGATGGAATAGAAAATTGTGTTATGTACGCAAGTAATTTCAATCCAGAAAAATCAACAAATCCATTTGCATATTTTACCCAAATAATATATTTTGCTTTTTTACGAAGAATCGAAAAAGAAAAAAAACAATTATATATTAAGTACAAAACGATGGAAGAATATAGTTCTTTAGAAGACAATGTGGATATGGGAGAAATGGGACAAAGTGACGCCCGGAAAATTGCTTCTGGTGCATCGCCTTTGTCAGCAGATAAACGTGTTTCTATTCAAGAATTTATATTCGCATTTGAAGAGAAGAAACGACAGAAGAAAAAGGTTAAGGTTGTACCAAAAAAGGATGATAAAGTAATATCCTTTTCCCCTCTGACATTTTACATAGACCAAGCCTACGCATGAAGATTGCCTTAATCACGGACACACATTTTGGGGCACGCAATGACAGCCTCATTTTTACAGAGTTCTTTCGTAAGTTTTATGAAAATGTATTTTTTCCTACCTTGAAAGAAAGAGGAATATCAGATGTTATTCATTTAGGAGATGTTGTTGATAGAAGGAAATTCATCAACTATAAAACTCTGAATTCCATGAAAGATATATTGTTTCATCCTCTCAAGGAAATGGGCGGAAATATCAAAATCATTGTTGGAAACCACGACATCTATTATAAGAATACTCTTGCAGTAAATTCGATGACAGAACTAACAAAGGGTATGTCCCACGTTACTGTCTATGATAAACCCACTGAAGTTTCTTTAACGGATGACCATAAGGTTTTATTTGTGCCGTGGATATGTGATGATAATGAAGAAGAAACAAAAGAACTTATTGAAAAGACACGAACTATGGTTGCGTTCGGCCATCTTCAGTTAGTAGGAATTGAACAGATTAAAGGTTCTTTCAGTATAGATGGATATTCATCATCAATGTTCAAAGCATTTCAACGAGTATTTTCTGGACACTTTCATCATCGTTCTACTACTGGAAATATTACATATCTAGGGAATCCTTATGAAATCACATGGAGCGATTATAATGATAAGAGAGGATTTCATATTTACGATACTGAAACGATGGAAACGGAGTTCATAGAAAATCCTTATTCGATGTTTTACAAAATTTATTATAATGATGAGAAAAATGATTATGGTGATTTATCAAAATATGAAAATTGTTATGTAAAAATTATAATTGAGAATAGAAACAATTCCTATCTATTTCAAGTGTTAATGGACAAATTGGTAGATGTTGGTGTCGGTCATATTTCGGTAATAGACAATCTCTTTGATATTGAAGACATGGGAGATGATATAGGGAATATGGAAGATGTTGAAGACACCATGAGTGTAATTAAAAGTTGTGTTGATGGGTTGCCAATTGAAAATAAAGAATCGTTGAATTTATTAATGCAAAATCTTTACAATGAAGCCTTGACAGTAGAGACAATATGAGTACTAGACAAGAACGAAGACGCCAAGAAAGAATATCAAAGAAACAATCAAAGAAGGGACATGAATTCAATCAATGGGCCGAGGGAAAAGGAAAAGACAAAGCATATGAAATGGAAGTATCATTGATACAGCCGTGGTCTGTTCCTATTTTCAAAACAATCTTGCCTCCCGAAATTCTTCAAACGATGATTGAAATTTCAGACCAAGTTATTGCAGACAAAGATGCCAAATCTCATGGGGGAAATCTTGCAGGACAAATTGATTCTGAATTATTGGTTGAACATGATATGTTGGAACAAGCAGGAGTGATGGGTTTCTTTTTGGGTGCAGTTCGTCAATTTATAATTCAATGTAAATGTCAAATGATGCCGAACTTGATAGATGAAGTTCAACGAGAGGAATGGTTGATTCAAATGTTGACAATGTGGATCGTATCTCAACAGCCGGGAGAATATAATCCTATGCATATTCATACTCAATGCCAGATTTCATCGGTAATGTACCTCAAAGTTCCAAAAATGTTGCCTTCTAAAAAAGAACACAGACCACTTGATGATGGATCTATTTTATTTGTTAGTAACTCTTCAAGAGATATTGATTTTAGTGTACCTAATATAGTAATTCCCCCACAAGTAGGAGATTTTTTTATATTTGGAGCACATCAACAACACGCAGTTTATCCTTATCGTTGCGAAGAAGGAGATCCAGAACGCAGGAGTATTTCATTTAATGCAATATTTCAGTCAAAGGCAGATTTCGATAGAGGGAAAAAATTAGAAACACCACAGGCAGTAGTAGCGCCTGGGGATTCACGGCCATCATAGAAAGGAAAAAATGAGTAATTATGATATGGATGAAATAGAACGACAAAGGGAAAGAGAGAAAAAAAGTAGAGGGATTATATCAGTTGAAATTGGTAAGGAAGAAGTTCCCCACACAGCAGTTGATATAGAAATAGGAGATGAAGATTTTATAAAAGTTGCACAAGAAGCACATAGAAGGGATATTACTTTTAATAAAATGGTTAATATTATATTAAAAGATGGTTTAAGATCCTCAGAACAAATATTTGAACATCCCCCCAAAGCACAACTCTTAAACGAAACTGAATGATTATATTTAAAAAGATCTCTTGGAGGAATTTTCTTTCAACAGGAGATAAACCTACAATTGTCTTTTTTGATAGGTCATCCACTACTTTAATTATTGGTGAAAATGGTTCGGGAAAGTCAACCATTTTAGATGCGTTGACATTTGGATTGTTTGGAAAACCATTTCGGAATATCAATAAGCCCCAGTTAGTCAATGCGATTAACGAAAAAGAATTGATGGTTGAAATTGATTTTTCTATTGGAAAGAAAGATTTCACAGTCCGAAGGGGAGTGAAACCGAATGTGTTTGAAATTTTTCAGAATGGTAAAATGTTTGATCAGACTGCCAATGTTCGGGATTATCAAGATTATTTGGAAAGAGTAATTCTCAAATTGAATTACAAATCATTCACCCAAATTGTTCTACTTGGAAATTCGTCATTCGAGCCATTCATGCAATTGAAACAATCGGATCGCCGAGCAATCGTAGAAGACCTTCTGGACATTCAGATTTTTTCTTCCATGAATATGATTCTTAAACAAAAGAATTCGGAATTGAAGGGAGAAGTTCAACAGAATGAAAATCAGAGGAAATTGAATGAATCCCAAACAAAAATGCAACAAGAATATATTGAACGATTGAAACAAGATAATGAATCAATTATTTTTGATAAAACCCAAGACATTAAAAGTTTTAGAAAACAAAAAGATTATGGTGTTGGCACTTTGAATGTACTTCAAGAACAAATTCTCGCCTTGGGTGATAAGATGTTGTTGGAAGATGGGGCTAAGAAAAAGACCTCTGAATTTGGAACACTTCAAAATAAAATTGATGTTAAACTTGATCAAGAACAGAAAGAACTCAAATTCTACCAAACCAATTCAACGTGTTCGCAATGTAAACAAGATATAGATGATGTGTTTAAAAAAGAACGAATCATCGACATATCGAAGGGAATTGATGAAAAGAAAGATGGACTTGATAAGATTGTGTCAGAACTTGACACTTTGGAACAACAATTAGAAGAGTTTCGATCTATCGGCCGGGAGATTGTGGAGAAGAATAAAAATCTTGCAGGGATAGAATCTAAAATTCAATCTATTGATTCTAACATAGAACGAACACAAAAGGAAATTGAAAAATTACAAGAGAAAAAAGAACTTGATAGTATAGAGGAAAATACTTTACAGTCGTTACAGGAAGATTTGAGGACTCTAGAGGGC
>Ga0209402_10006251_pt1 | contig 10461 bp, 11 predicted proteins | sample ArcticOcean_MG_C_3_FD_187437 | JGI IMG/M metagenome (GOLD analysis project Ga0209402, IMG submission 187437) | Marine microbial communities from western Arctic Ocean - ArcticOcean_MG_CB8_126 (SPAdes) (version 2) | ecosystem: Environmental > Aquatic > Marine > Oceanic | place: Arctic Ocean... | reverse complement strand
TATACTACCACAGTATCCGTTTCGGATAGTAGTGGAGCTGCTCTTAACCTCACAGGGTACACAGCTGCCGCACAAATCCGAAAAACATACGAATCCTCATCTGCAACGGTATCCTTTACCGTAGCTTTCAATGCAGACAGAACAACAGGTAAAATAGATATATCCCTTACTGGAGCTCAGACAGCTGCAATTGATTCGGGTAGATATGTCTATGATGTTCTCATAACATCTGGAGCTAGTGCAAAGACTAGAGTAGTTGAGGGTATAGTAACTATTAATCCAAGAGTAACACAATAATGGGAATAACCGCATCTTTAGCTGCACCAAGTGTTATCGCAGGGTCAACTATAACTGGTGATCAACCAAAAGTTACCAGAATGGAAGTGCCTGGTATAAAGGGTGCTGATGGTGATATTACTTGGCAGGGAGAATGGAGTTCTGCAACTACATATACTCAGAACGAAGCTGTACAATATAGTGGTAGTGCATATGTTGCATTGCAAGGAAATACAAATTTAATTCCTTCAGCAAATGCAAGTTCATGGTCAGTAATGACCTTAAAGGGAGATACAGGGTCTACTGGCGCAGCTGGAAGCGCAGGAACAGTCACTATTGGAACTACATCTACAAGTTCAGCCGGTGGTAGTGCATCGGTATCAAATACTGGCACATCTAGTGATGCAGTCCTAAATTTTACACTTCCTAAAGGTAATTCTGGTGTTGAAGGGCCGCAAGGTTCTACTGGTTCTACTGGTTCAACTGGAGCAACTGGTGATGATGCAACTCTTGAGGTTGGGTCTGTAACTACTGGTGTAGAAGGTTCTTCTGTAACTATTGCAAATTCTGGAACAGATACAGCTGCGATTTTTGATTTTAGTATTCCTATGGGTGCAACTGGTGCTCAAGGAACATTTAGATGGATGGGTGCATATAACAATGCAACTGTTTATAGTACGAATGATGTATCATATTATAATGGTTCTTCCTATGTAGCAGTTGGTGCTACTGTAGGAAACATACCCACAATTGTTGCATATTGGGAAAAGATGGCAGCCGCTGGAGCAGAAGGTGGTTCTATTGGTTCTATGTCAGATACGAATATTGCAGTAAGTCCAACTGATGCAGCTATTATAATGTATAACACTTCAAATAGTAAATGGGAAGATAATAATGTCTTTGGTACAAGTCGTTCGGCTTTACAATTAGACGGAGGAACATTTTAAAGGTAAAATATGGCAACAACAATTAAAATAAAAAGAGGTGCCGCAACCTCTGAAACAGCTCCCACTCAATTAGGTGCAGGAGAACTTGCAGTCACTTATGGTGATGCTTCATCACAAGCTAATGGTGGAGATAGATTATATATAGGAAACTCTGCGGCAGATGCGAACTTAATTATAGGTGGTAAGTATTTTACTGATTTGATAGATCATGTACATGGTACGCTTACTGCTAGTTCTGCATTAATTTCAGATTCAAATAGTAAACTAGATAATCTTAAAGTCGATAATATCGACCTCAACGGTAGTGCAATTACTACAACTAATACAAATGGGGATTTAGACATAACACCTCATGGTACAGGAATTGTCAATTTTAAGGGTGATGGTTCTAGTGCAGCTGGAGCAATAAAAATATTCTGTGAACAGAATACTCATGGTATTACCATTAAGAGTCCTGCTCACTCAGCAGCTGCAACATACACATTAACATTACCTAATGATGATGGTGGTGCAAACAATATGTTGACATCAAATGGAAGTGGTGTACTTTCTTGGTCAGCTGGGGTATCAGCGTCAACTGGTTCGTTTTCTGGTAATATTACTTCAACAGGAAATACTGCTGGAAATGTGCAAGTAGGTATTACTACTGACAATGAGATTGATACAAGTGCTGGAAACTTAACTCTAGATTCTGCTGGTGGTACAGTAACAGTTGATGATAATTTTACAATATCAGCCAGTAAGACAATTGACATGGGTGCGAACAGAGTAACCAATCTCGCAGACCCTAGTGGCGCTCAAGATGCTACAACTAAATCCTATGTTGATGCAGTCAAACAAGGACTTGATGTAAAAGATTCAGTAACTTGTGCAACAACCGCTGATATATCCACATGGACATACAGCAATGGTGCAGGAACATTGACCGCAGCTGGAAATGGTGTAGTTACTCTTGATGGAGTTGCACTTACTCTTAATATGAGAGTTCTTGTTAAAGACCAAGATCCTACAACAGAAAATGGTATTTACTATGTATCTACTGCTGGTGCAGCCTCAGCAATTTTAGTACTAACAAGAGCAACGGATGCAAATACAGGTGCAGAACTTTCAGGTGGATCTTTTACTTTTGTCGAACAAGGAACAGTCGCAGCTGAGAATGGATATGTATTTACTCATAATGGTGATGCCACATTTGGAACAACTACTTTAACAGTTTCACAATTTTCAGGTGCAGGACAAATCATTGCTGGTACTTCCTTGACTAAGACAGGAAATACTATGAATGTTGCAACCGATAGTACTACAATGTTTACTTTATCAGATGCATTGAGTGTACAAAGTTCTGGAACAGCAGGACAAATTTTAAGGTCTACAGGAAATACAGGACAGGCTGCAGTTTATGGTCAATTAGACCTTGCAAATTCAAATGCAGTTACAGGAATTTCTGCCATTGCAAATGGTGGTACAGGAAAGAATTCAGTTACCGCTAATTTGTTGATGACAGGAAATGGTACAAGTGCCCTTAATACTGTTGCAATAGGAACCTCTGGACAAGTATTATTAAGTGCTGGTTCTGGTTCTGACCCTTCATTCGGAAATATTGACGGAGGTACATTCTAATGGCTACGGTGATTAAATTAAAAAAATCAGAAACAGCATCTTCAGTTCCAACTACAGGAGATATTGCAGTTGGTGAAGTCGCAATAAATACAGCAGACCAAAAGATTTATGTAAGAGACTCTAGTGACAATATTGTTACTGTCGCAAATAAAGGGGAAACTCTAGGAACAGTTTTAGCAATGTCAGTTGCTTTAGGATAAAGGATAACTCATGGCTACACCAGCAACAAAAGATGCCCTTAAAGAATATTGTTTAAAGGCATTAGGAAAACCAGTTATTGATATTAATGTAGATCCAGATCAATGCGATGACCGTGTTGATGATGCACTTCAATACTTTGCAGAGTATCATATGGATGGTGTTGAGAGAATGTATCTCAAATACAAAATGACCTCTGCACAGATCACTAGAGGTTCTACAGACGCTACTACTAACGTAACAGATACTATAGATAATGCAGGTGGTGCTTACTCTTGGTTAGAACAAAATGTTTGGATACCTGTTCCTACTTCTGTAATTTCAGTACTAAGAATCTTTCCAATTACAGACCATACAACTGTACCTATGTTTGATATGAAGTATCAAATGCGGCTAAATGATTTGTGGGATTTTACTTCTACTTCTATGGTCAATTATCAAATGTTACAAGAACATTTAGATATGATAGACCATTTATTAACTGGTGAAGTTCCTATTAGGTTTAATCAGCATCAGAATAGACTTTATTTAGATATGGATTGGCCGAATGAAATTCCTGCTGACCAGTTTCTTGTTATTGAATGTTATAGAAAGTTAGATCCAACATCATATACAGATGTTTATAATGACATTTTTCTTAAAAAATATGCAACTGCACTTATTAAGAAACAATGGGGGGCTAACTTAATTAAGTTCAATGGAGTATCAATGTTAGGTGGTGTACAAATGAATGGAGAAGTAATCTATACTCAAGCTGATGAAGAAATAAAACTACTGGAAGAACAACTCCTTAATGGATATGGTCTACCAGCAGACATGATGATAGGATAATATGCCCACATCTGTATATTTTGATACAGGCACAACAGCCGAACAAAGATTATATGAGAATCTAATTATTGAGCAACTTTCAGTATTTGGGCAGGATGTATATTATCTTCCTAGAAAGTTGGTCAACAAGGATACTTTGTTTGGTGAGGACGCTTCAAGCTCTTTCAATGATGCATATATTATTGAAATGTATCTTGATAATATAGAAGGATACGAGGGTCAAAAAGAAATGATGACCAGATTTGGTGTAGATATTCAAGATGAAGCTACATGGGTAGTATCCAAGAGAAGGTTTGAGCAACTAATATCCCTAGACCAAAATTTAATTGTTAGTACTCGCCCAAATGAGGGTGACTTGATTTATTATGCTAAATCAAAAAAACTATTTGAAATAAGCTTTGTTGATCACGATGATCCGTTTTATCAACTTGCTAATTTACCTGTATTCAAATTACGATGTCGTACTTTTGATTACAGTCATGAAGATATGGCAACAGGTATCTCAGAGATTGATGATATTGAAACATCACTATCTTTGGATGCTCTTGCATATCAAGTTACATTAGAGTCTGGTACAGAATCAGGCACTAATTATTTATTAACAGAAGATGGTGATTGGATTGTAAGTGAAGCATATAGTGTATCTACTATAGACACTTCATCTGATACTGACTTCTTTGAAACTCAAGGTGATTCGATACTTGATTTTTCAGAAATGAACCCATTTGGTGAGGTAACATAATGCTTGGAAGTACTTTTTATCACGAAACATTACGAAAGTGTATAGTAGGATTTGGTACACTTTTTAACGACATTCATATTACTAGAAAAGATAGTTCTGGTAATACAATACAATCTATGAAAGTTCCACTTGCATATGGAGCAAAGCAGAAATTTTTATCACGATTGACAGAAGACCCTAGTTTAACAAAAACAGTTGCAATCACCTTACCTAGAATTGGTTTTGAGATTGGACAAATAGCATATGATGCTACAAGAAAATTAAATAAGATTCAAAAAGTAAAAAAGGCTGGTACTGCTGGTAATAAGGTGGATACTCAGTATATGCCGGTTCCTTATAATATTGACTTTGAACTATATGCAATGTCAAAGAATAGCGATGATGCATTGCAGATAGTAGAACAAATTTTACCATACTTTCAACCTGACTACACAATCACTATCAACGACATTGTTCAGATGAGTAGTAAGAGGGATGTTCCTATTGTATTAACAGGAATTTCTTACGAAGATAACTATGCAGGAGAGTGGACAGAAAGACGAGCAATTATCTATACAATGTCCTTTACTGCAAAATGTTACTTGTATGGGCCTGTCATGGGTGGTCAGGTTGTAACAAAGGTACAGGTAGATCAATATACAGATTCTTCTACAGCTGCACCGAAACGAGAACAAAGACTTACTGTTACGCCAGATCCAGTTTCCGCTGGAATGGATGATAATTTTGGATTTAATGAAGTTTCATCTTTCTTTGAGGATGCAAAAACATTTAATGCAGAGACAGGACAGGATGAGTAATGGAAAAAATCAACGAAATTCTAGGGATTGCAGATAAAAAAACGGTTGCCTCCACACACCAAACCGTTACTGTGATTCCTAGACCTCAAACAAGTGAAGAAGATGAAGATGATTTCAAATATAGTCGAGAAAATCTTTATCATATAATAGAGCGTGGCCAGGATGCACTTAGTGGTATCCTGCAAGTCGCACAAGAAACAGACCATCCCCGAGCCTACGAAGTCGCAGGACAACTCTTAAAGACTAATGCTGAGAACACAGAGAAGTTAGTCAATCTCCAAGCTACAAAAAAGAAACTCAAAGAGACAGATCAGCCTCAACGTGTTACTAATAATAATTCTTTATTTGTTGGTTCTACACAGGAACTTCAACAACTAATTAAAAATAAAAAGTAATGCCTGACATATATCGTGATAACCCGAATCTAAAACGGGCTAATGTTCAAATTGAGTTTACCAAAAAACAGATACAGGAATATCAAAAATGTTGGGAAGATCCTGTATACTTCACAGAGAATTATGTCAAAATAATAAGTTTAGATAAGGGTTTGATACCTTTTAAACTCTATAATTTTCAAAGACAGATGATGTGGACTTTCCATACGGAGAGATTCACCATTTGCAAACTTCCTAGACAGTCTGGTAAATCCACCACAATCATTGCATACCTACTACACTTCTGTCTTTTTAATCCTACAGTCAATGTTGCCATTCTTGCAAACAAAGCCGTTACTGCAAGAGACTTGCTCAGTAGACTTCAACTCGCATACGAACACCTTCCAGATTGGTTACAACAAGGAGTAATGACTTGGAACAAAGGTAGTCTAGAATTAGAAAATGGCTCAAAGATTCTTGCCAGTTCAACTTCTGCTTCTGCCGTTCGAGGTGGTTCTTACAATATTATCTTCCTAGATGAGTTTGCCTATGTTCCTAATAACATTGCAACTCAATTCCTAAGTTCTGTATATCCTACAATTTCCTCTGGTAAAGAATCCAAAGTAATGATGGTTAGTACACCAAATGGAATGAATATGTTTTACAAGCTGTGGAACGATGCAGAGAATGGTAATAACACTTACATTCCCATAGAGGTACATTGGAGTGAGATACCAGGCCGTGATGAGGAGTGGAAAGAAGAAACTATTAAGAATATTGGTGAAGACCAATTTCAGACAGAATTTGAGTGTTCCTTCTTAGGGTCTTCTAATACCTTAATTCATGCTTCAAAACTAGGAGCATTGTCTCATACTACACCACTCACATCTAATGCTGGATTGAAAGTATATGAAAAACCAAATCCTGAGGCTGCATATGTAATAACGGTTGATGTTTCAAGGGGAGTGACAAATGATTATTCTGCATTTATAGTAATGGATGTTTCAGAACTTCCTTATAAACAAGTTGCTGTATATCGGGATAATGAAATTAAACCAATGATATTTCCAACAGTTATACATAGGGTTGCTCAAGCATATAACCTTGCATATGTTATGATAGAAATTAATGATATTGGTGGCCAGGTTGCAGATGCAATGCAATTTGATATGGAATATGATAATATGATTATGACCACACAACATGGCAGAAATGGTCAGATTGCAGGAGGTGGTTTCTCTGGAAAGAAAGCACAATTAGGTGTACGAACCACTAAGTCTCTCAAGAAAATTGGTTGTTCTAACTTGAAAACTCTTATGGAAGATGATAAGTTAGTGGTATGTGATTTTGATACCATTGCAGAATTTGCTTCCTTTGTAGGAAAGGGACAATCATGGGCTGGGGAGGATGGACATACTGATGATCTAGTGATGTGTTTAGTACTGTTTAGTTGGTTGACAGACCAGACTTATTTCAAAGAATTGGTTAATTTAGATATTCGGAAACAGCTCTGGAAAGAGAAAGAAGGTTTAGTTGATCAAGATATGGCTCCATTTGGATTTGTTTTGGATGGTCTTAGAGATGAAGAAGGAGTAAGAATCGGAGAAAATATAGATGAATATGGTTCATCATGGAATCCAGTTGTTACTTCTAATGCTGAATATTTAAAGGATTGGTGATAACTGAATATCATTCCTCAATTTAGTTTCACAAGTTACACACACAATCGTATTTGATTGTATCTTTTCCAAAATTGGTAATCGAAGTTTTTTTCCGAGTCCTTTCGCTCTTGAAAGCTTTCTGATTTCTTTATTGTCAGGGTAGAATGCCAATGCACAAGTTTCTGCTTCCCCACAATATGTACATACCTTCTCGGCAAGATATTCGTTGATCCATATATCACGTTTTCTTTCGGCCTTTCTTACTCCACTTATAATAGTTTCTCTATATTTGTCGTAATGTTTCATGCAATTATTTATACTACAAAAACAGTATAAATAGGTTTCTGAAGAGATGGAAAAGTATAAATATGTGTAATAACAATTCTATTTAATAAGGAGATAGGAATGGCGTTTCAAGTTTCACCTGGCGTACAGGTAACAGAAAAAGACTTAACAAACGTAGTTCCCGCTGTCGCAACATCGATTGCTGGAATAGTAATGGCCACACAAAAGGGGCCAACAGATACTATTACTGCAATTGCTTCTGAGGAAGAGTTGGTTTCCATTTTTGGAGAACCACAGTCATCTAGTAATCAATTTGAAGATTGGATGTCTGCTGCTGCTTTTCTTGGATATGGTAACGCTTTGAGGGTAGTTCGCCCTTCAAGTGCTGCCGTAAATGCTGTCTCATCTGGTACTGCATTGTTAATTAAGAATACAAATCACTATAAAGATGGTGATGGTTCTTCAGGGCCGTATGATGATATGTCGGCTAGTGTAGGACAATGGGCAGCAAGGACTGCCGGTGCATGGGGAAATAGTTTAAAAGTAGCTTTTTGTCCAAGTGCGGATGAGTTTGAACAAGATTTTGCAGGTGCCTCAGATACAATTGGTGTAGTAGAAGGCACACCAGCTGCAGGAGCTACTACTGTCGCTATTGACAATGGTGCAAGTGGTTCTTCAGGAGATGGTGGTGCAAAATACAATGTTGGAGATATTGTTTATTTTCAAGAAGCAGATGGTGGTGAATATAAAATAACTGCGATTGCTGCTGATGCATTAACTATTGAAAGATATGGTTCTGCAAATACTGCTGGTGGATTAAGGTCAGCTTTAGCGGATGCAACAAATGTTCGCAGACGCTGGGAATATTATGACCAATTTGATGGTGCTCCCGGCACTTCAACATTTGTTTCAGATCGTTCAGGAGTATCAACTGGTGATGAAATGCATATCATTATAACAGATGAAGATGGTGAAATTACTGGTGTTCCAAAACAAATTTTGGAAAAATGGTCTGGTGTATCTAAAATTTCAGATGCAAGAACAAGTGATGGTTCTGCAAACTATTATGTAGATGCTCTCTATAGTGGATCTTCATACATTTTTGTCATGTCTCACCCATCGGGTGGTGCTGGAACTGGTTATGGAGTGACCGTAGCTACACAAGGTACTACATTATATACTGCTTCAGCAGAAATTATCACAGATATTTCTCTGGTAGGTGGTGTAGATGATTATGCATTAACTGCTGGTGAACAAAAAGATGGAATTGACCGATTCAAAGATACAGAAACGGTTGATTTGAACTTGTTCATTTGTGGTAAGGCAGATGCAACTAAGGCAGGAAATGCTTTGGATATGTGTACTGACCGTAAAGATGCAGTCGCATTTGTGTCACCAGAATTAAGTGATGTTGTGAATGTAGCTAATGAAACCACACAGACATCAAATGTCAAAGCATATTATGATGCATTAACATCAACATCCTATGGTATGTTCGATAGTGGGTACAAATACACATATGATAAGTACAATGACACTTATCGGTGGATTCCACTAAACGGAGATATGGCAGGACTTTGTGCAAGAACAGATATGGTTGCAGATGCTTGGTTTAGTCCAGGCGGTTTTAATCGTGGACAAGTAAGAGGAGTTGTAAAACTTGCTTATAATCCTCAAAAAGCCAATAGAGATATTCTGTATCGTGCTAGAATAAATCCAGTTTGTGCTTTCCCCGGCCAAGGTACAATATTGTACGGAGATAAAACTGCACAATCAAAACCAAGTGCATTTGACCGCATTAATGTACGAAGATTGTTTATCGTACTAGAGAAGGCTATCTCAACTGCTTCCAAATTCCAGTTATTTGAATTCAATGATGAGTTCACAAGAGCAGGATTTAGGAACATGGTTGAACCTTTCTTGCGTGATGTGCAAGGTCGTAGAGGTATGACTGACTTCTTAGTTGTATGTGATGAGTCCAACAACCCAGGCAGCGTTGTTGACCGTAACGAGTTTGTCGCTGACATTTTTGTCAAACCGGCTCGGTCTATTAACTTTATTTCTCTAAACTTCATCGCCACGAAAACTGGTGTTGCGTTTAGTGAAGTAGTAGGGGCATAGGAGAGACACATGGCAAACATAAACGACTTTAAAGCAACATTAAAAGGTGGTGGTGCAAGGGCGAATCAATTTCAAGTAACAATGCCTTTTCCCGGCTTCGCAGCTGTGGGTGGTGAGACACGAACAATGTCTTATCTATGTCAAGCAACTCATTTGCCTGGCATGACATTGGGTGAAGTTGATGTCAAGTTTCGTGGTCGTTCTCTGTATATTGCAGGGGATCGAACATTTGAAGCATGGACAACAACTATTATGAATGATACTGATTTTGCGCTTCGTAATGCGTTTGAACGATGGATGAATTCAATTAATGCTATGTCAGATAATAGTGGGTTAGAAAATCCTGCTGATTATATGGTAGATGCATATGTTGATCAACTAGATCGTGCAGGACAAGTAATTAAATCATATACCTTTAGGGGTATGTGGCCACTTACTATTGCAAATATTGATGTAGCGTATGAAACAAATGATGCTATAGAAACATTTGATGTAACCTATCGCTATCAGTTTTTTGAAACCAATACTACAACATAATATTTCGTATAAATATTTACATTGATAAATTGATTACGGAGTATTATGGCACAACTATTTGGATTTCAAATT
>Ga0209402_10006250_pt1 | contig 10464 bp, 12 predicted proteins | sample ArcticOcean_MG_C_3_FD_187437 | JGI IMG/M metagenome (GOLD analysis project Ga0209402, IMG submission 187437) | Marine microbial communities from western Arctic Ocean - ArcticOcean_MG_CB8_126 (SPAdes) (version 2) | ecosystem: Environmental > Aquatic > Marine > Oceanic | place: Arctic Ocean... | reverse complement strand
CCAAAATATAAATTTGGGGCGTAGCCAAGCGGTAAGGCAGTGGTTTTTGGTACCACCATCATAGGTTCGAATCCTATCGCCCCAGCCATAAAATGCTAAAGAAAATAAAAAAAATTATTATATCAATTGATAAATTTCTTTATAAAAAATTTGGTTCAGATAAAAGTTTTAAATTATTAGAAAACATAAGAGAAACCAAAGTAATTTTTTCATATCTAAATATTATTGGTGAAGATGCTAAAGTAAGATTTGTTGGAGGATGTGTAAGAAAAGTACTTTGTGGAGAGAGAATTGATGATATTGATTTAGCAACTTCCCATGAGCCTGAAGAAGTAAAACGTAGATTAATAAAGAATAATATCAAAGTTGTTGATACTGGATTATCTCATGGAACAGTAACAGCAATTTTAAATAAAAAGAAATTTGAAATTACAACATTAAGAAAAGATATTTCTACTGATGGAAGACATGCAGATGTTCAATTCACATTAGACTGGGAAAAAGATGCATCCAGGAGAGATTTTACAATAAATGCAATATATGCAGATATAGAAGGAAGAATTTTTGATCCATTAAACGGTACACAAGATTTAAAAAATGGAAAGATAAATTTTATAGGCAACGCAGAAGAGAGGATACAGGAAGATTATTTACGCATCTTAAGATATTTTAGATTTTTTACTCAGTACAGCAATACAACTCATGAAGAAGAGACCATTAGATCTATTAAAAGAAATATCAATGGACTAAATAAGATTTCTAATGAAAGAATCTTTAATGAGCTAAGTAAAATATTAAAACTAAAGAATTTGCATAGTTTGTTTTTAAATAAAAATTCTAGAGAAATAATTTTAAATGTATTTCCTCAGCTTAAATATTATGAAAGATTAAAAATAAATAACTCATTAGATAATAGAATCAGAAATAAATATGATGAGTGTTTAATATTGGCATTATTACTCATAGATAAATCCAACGACTATGAATATTTTTGCCATAAATATAGAGTTTCTAATAATACCAAAATGAGATTAAAAAATATTTTCAAAAATTATCAAAACTTTGATGATAAAAATTTTTATCTAGAGGAGAACTTTAAAAAAATAATCTATCAAACTTCAAAGAATGAAGCATTGGATTTACTATTATTTTCAAAGTGTTTAAAAAATAATTTAAAAAATATTAATATTGATAAGTTGATAAATTATGTAAATATTTGCGAAGTTCCTAAATTTCCTATTTCAGGTGATTACTTAAAAAAAAATGGATATAAGCCTGGAAAAGAACTTGGTAACAAACTTAAGTCATTGGAAGAGCAATGGATAAGTAATGGTTTTTTTATAGATAAAAAAATAATAGGAAAATTCTTAGAAAAAAATAGTAAAAATTAAATATATTTTACTTCTATTATTTCAAAATTTCTCTCACCTGAAGGAGTTGTAACCACAACCAAATCACTTTTACTTTTGCCAATTATTGCTTTGCTGATTGGCGATCTAAAGTAAATAAAATTTTTTTTCAGGTCGGCTTCATCTTTTCCAACTATTTTGTAGGTTTTTTTTTGTTTATTTTGCAAATCTAGCAAACTAACTGTAGATCCAAAAATAACCGTACCTTTTTTTTCAAGTTTTGTTACGTCAATTATATTCGCTCTAGAATATAAATTGTTAATCTCATTAACCCTACTTTCTATTTTTGCTTGTTCATCTTTTGCAGCATGATACTCAGCATTTTCTTTTAAATCTCCATGCGCTCTTGCTTCGGCGATAGCTTGTACTATTTTTGGCCGTTTAATATTCTTTAATTCATCTAACTCTTTTTTTAATTTTTCAATTCCATTTACTGTTATTGGTTCTTTTTCCATAATTTTATTTCCATTTAGCCATTGGAGGCATAGACATCAGTATAGCTTTTGTATTGCCACCACTATTTAACCCAAACTTTGTTCCACGATCATATAATAAATTAAATTCGGCATATCTTCCACGTTTTAATAATTGAATTTCCTTTTCTTTTTGGGTCCATTTTAAGTGCATTTTTTTTCTAAAAATTGTATCTATGAGAATAGAAAAAGTTATTCCCACGTCTTTAATAAAAGAAAAATCTTTTTCCCAATCATTCATTTTATAATCAAAAAAAATACCACCTATGCCCCTAGGCTCTCTTCTGTGCGGCAAATAAAAATACCTATCACACCATTTTTTATATTCTGGGTAATATTTTTTATTATGAAAATCACACATTTTTTTTAATTTACCATGAAAATATTTTTTCCCTTTGTTGTCAGTCAAACAAGGAGTTGCGTCCATTCCTCCACCAAACCAGTTTTTTTTTGTACAAATAAATCTTGTATTAAAATGCATTGCAGGCACTTTAGGATTGTTTGGGTGTAAAACAACAGATATCCCAGAAGACCAAAAATTAAGGCTATCTTTCGTACCAGGAATCTTTTTTGCAAATTCTTTAGGAAATTTACCTTGTACATTTGAAAAAGCTACACCTCCTTTTTCAATAACTTTTCCTTTTATAGTTCTAAATTCTCCATGTTTCCACTTATTTTTTTTAAATCTTATTTTGGAGCCATGCTCAATCTCTAATTTTTCAATATTATCACAAATAATATTTTGCAGTTTAATAAACCATTTTTTTACTAATTTCTGTTTTTCTTTTATTTTCATATTTTATAGTCCAGGATTTTGTCTCAGCCCTTCTGCTAAAGCTATTGCGGCAGCTATGCTTATATTAAGCGATCGTGAATTTTTCTTTATAGGTATTTTTAATCTTTCGTATGAGTTTTTATGTACAATTTTTGGAACTCCCTCACTTTCTCTACCCAGAAGAATAGTGTCTGTTGCATTAAACTTGAAATTATTGTAATTTTTTTTTGCTTTTGTAGTCATCAATATAATTCTTGAGTTCTTCTTCCTAATTAAAAAATTTTCATACGACTTGTAAGTTATTATTTTACTTTTATTTAAATAATCCATTGCAACTCTTTTTAACCTTTTATCATCAAGGTTAAAACCGCAAGGCTCAATTATTTCTAGAGTAACCCCAAAACATACACATAATCTAATTATAGCAGCAGTATTTTGAGGTATATCAGGTTGATATAGGGCAATATTAAACATAGTTGTGTGTTGTTAGTAATTTGTGTGTCATTCTGACCCTAGCAAATTTATTTTAATTGTAATTAATTAATAATATATACTACATATTAACTTCAAATATATGAGCAATAAAACCAAAGAAAAAAGAAGAGATTTTTTATTTACCACAACTTATGCAATAGGGGCTTTAGGTTTAGGTGCTGCCATTTGGCCATTGGTTGATCAAATGAATCCTGATTCTTCTGTAAAAGCATTATCTACTACCGAAGTTGATGTAAGCACTGTTGAGCCAGGAAAAACTATAACTGTCTTATGGAGAGGAAAGCCTATTTTTATAAGAAGAAGAACTAAAAAAGAAATTGATGAAGCTGCGAATGTAGACTTAAATGACTTAAAGGATCCTGAAAAAGATTCAGATAGAGCAAAAAACCCAGAATGGCTAGTTATGGTTGGAGTTTGTACTCACCTTGGTTGTGTGCCACTTGGTGATAAGGGAGAATACAAAGCATGGTTTTGTCCATGTCATGGCTCACACTATGACACTTCAGGCAGGGTGAGAAAAGGGCCTGCTCCAAAAAATTTAGAAATTCCTAAGTATGAATTTGTTGACAATAACACAATTAAAATAGGGTGATCATGAGTAAAGAAAAATATATACCTAAATCAAAAATAGGCCAATGGTTTGATAGTCGATTACCTCTTTTAACACTTTCTCATCATTTGCAGTCATACCCAACACCTAAAAACTTAAATTATTGGTGGACGTTTGGGGGGATATTAACGTTTTGTTTAATTACACAAATAATAACCGGTCTTGTCCTTGCAATGCATTATGTTGCGCATGTTGATCATGCTTTTGAAAGCATCGAACATATAATGAGAGATGTAAATTATGGATGGTTAATAAGATATGTTCATGCAAATGGAGCTTCTATGTTTTTTTTAGCAGTATATATTCATATTTTTAGATCCCTATTTTATGGATCTTATAAATCTCCAAGAGAAGTAATTTGGATTATTGGTCTTTTAATTTATATATTAATGATGGCTACAGCCTTCATGGGATATGTTTTACCTTGGGGTCAAATGAGTTTTTGGGGAGCAACAGTAATAACAAATTTATTTACCGCAATACCTTTAGTTGGCGAAAGCATTACTACATGGTTATGGGGAGGTTATTCTGTAGATAATCCGACACTTAATAGATTTTATAGTTTGCACTATTTATTACCATTTTTAATATTTGGTCTTGTGGTTTTGCATATTTGGGCATTGCATGTTCCTGGTAATAATAATCCTGTTGGAATTGATGTAAAAAAAAATAGCAATGAAACCATGCCGTTTCATCCATATATGGTTATGAAAGATCTTTTTGCATTGCTTATATTTATAACAATCTTTTTGTGGTTTGTATTTTTTGCTCCAAATGTATTAGGCCATCCAGACAATTACATTGAAGCCAATCCATTAGTAACCCCATCACATATAGTTCCAGAGTGGTACCTGCTTCCCTTTTATGCAATTTTAAGAGCGATACCAAGTAAACTAGGTGGTGTAATTTTTATGTTTGCTGCAATCTTTATACTTATGTTACTGCCTTGGCTTGATACTTCTAAAGTAAGATCAGCAATTTTTAGACCAATTTACAAAAAATTCTTTTGGGTCTTAGTTTTTACAGTAATTCTTCTTGGCTACTTGGGGGCAAAACCACCTGAAGGTATCTATTTAATTTTATCAAGATTAGCTACATTTTATTATTTTGCTCATTTTTTAATTTTACTTCCTTTGTTGGGTCGTTATGAAAAAACAGACCCTTTACCAATGAGTATATCTGATCCAGTTTTAGATAAAGTGCGAGTAATAGATAAAGTGAAAAAAGCAGCATCAGAATATGAAGGAGAAAATGTTAACTCATTTAAATAATTTTATAAAATTTTTTTTTATAATAATTTTAATAACTGCAGTTCCAGCTAAAGTTTTTTCAGATGAAAAAAAAATTGATCTTATGGAAACCAATTGGAGTTTCAAGGGTATATTCGGCACCTTCGATAGAGCTTCTTTACAAAGAGGATATCAAGTTTATAGCGAAGTGTGTTCAGGTTGCCATTCTATACAACATTTAAGTTATAGAAATTTATCAGAAAAGGGTGGCCCAGAATTTTCTATAGAAGAAGCTAAAAGTATAGCAGCACAATTTGAAGTGGAAGATGGACCAAACAACGAAGGAGAGATGTTTTTAAGACCAGGTAGACTATCAGATCAGTTTGTAAGTCCTTACCCAAATGTAGAAGCTTCAACTTCTGCTAATGGAGGCGCATACCCTCCTGATATGTCAGTATTAGTCAAAGCCAGAAAGGGTGGAGCAGACTACATCTACTCTCTTCTTTTGGGCTATAAAGAAGCCCCAACAGCTTTTGAACTTGATGATGGAGTTTACTATAATAAATATATGCCTGGTAATAAAATTAAAATGTCAGAGCCCATCTCCGATGGTATAGTTGAATATTTAGATGGAACCCAAACTACAAAAGAACAAATAGCAAAAGATGTCACAACTTTTCTAGTGTGGGCGTCCGAACCTCATTTAGAATCTCAACACAAGATGGGGTTTAAAGCTATTATTTATTTAATCATACTAATTGCATTGGTTTATATGAGTAAGCAAAAAGTTTGGTCAAGATTTGGTTCTACAGCAGTTGAAGAAGAAGATACTTTTGATAAAGTCGAAAGAACCGTGACAGAGTATGAGGGGGAAGACCCTAAAACTTTTAAATAACTGAAAATTAAGCTCCAGTTCTAAAAAACATTACATCCCCATCTTTTACAATGTAATCTTTACCTTCAAGTCTTAATCTACCTTCATTTTTGCATTCATTAAAACCCTTATATTTAATAAAATCATCATGGGATACAGTCTCAGCTCTAATAAATTTTTTTTTAAAATCTGTATGTATTACACCCGCAGCATCTGCAGCGTTGGCATTTTTTTCAACTGTCCAGGCTCTACTTTCTTCAGGTCCTGATGTAAAAAACGTATTTAGTCCTAATGTTGTATAACCTGTTCGAATCAAATTATCTAACCCCGTACTTTTAATTCCAGATTCAAACATAAACTCTTCCTGATCTTTTTTTTGCAAACTCATGATTTGATCTTCTATATCAGCACAAACTATAATTACATTTTCATCTGAAAATTGCTTTTTACACATATCAGAATATTTATTTCCTTTTAACAAACTTTTTTCATCAACATTGCATACTATAATTTTAGGTTTTAAAGATAAAAGGCCAGCTTTTTTTATTAGGTGTTTATCAAATTTTTGTTTTAGTATTTCAGGGCTATTTCCTTCACTTATTATATTTTCACATTCTTCCAAGAAGATTAATTCTTCCTTTTCTAGTTTTTTTTTATTACTTTTTTCTAGCCGTTTTTGTAAAGATTCTAGATCTGAAAGTAGTATTTCAGTTTCTATGATTTCAATATCTCTGATTGGGTCCACATCTTTATTCACATTTAAAATTTTTTCTGAGTCAAAGCAACGAGTTAAATGAACAATAGTATCAACCTCTCTTACGTGAGAAAGAAACTTATTTCCTAATCCTTCTCCTTTTGAAGCCCCTTTAACAAGTCCAGCGATATCAACAAAGGTTATTGCGGCATTAATTGTTTTGATAGATTGAGATATATTGGATATTTTTTTTAATCTTTCGTCCGGGATCGAAACTATTCCAACATTTGGATCAATTGTACAAAAAGGAAAATTTTCTGCTTGAGCCTTTTTAGAAGCAGTTAATGCATTAAACAAAGTTGATTTACCTACATTGGGCAATCCAACTATTCCACACTTAAAACTCATTATTATTTTTGATTAATTTTACTTGAAAATAAAACTAGATCTTTTTTTATTAAAGGAGATAAAGATTCCACTATATGTTTATTGATTTCATTAATTTTTTTTATTTCATCTAATGAAAAATCTTCTAAAACATGATCTTCCCCAGTTGAATTTGTTTTAGGTCTTCCTATTCCTATTCTTATTCTAGAATATTGTTTACCTATATTTTTGTCTATAGATTCTATTCCATTATGACCAGCATCGCTTCCACCAAACTTTGCTTTGATTTTACCAAAATCAATATCCATATCATCATGAAAAACAAAAACATTATTTGGGTCAATTTTGAAGTAGTCAATAAGTTCTTTGATGCAAACTCCAGAATTGTTCATAAAAGTCAGTGGCTTTATCGCATAAACTTTTTCTTCTTCTATTTTACCAGTAGTTAATAAACCTTTAAATTTTGGTTTTTGCTTGGATAATTTAAATTTTTCATTAATTGCATCAATTATTAAAAAACCAACATTATGACGGTTATTTTTGTTATTGGGATTAGGGTTTCCTAAACCAACTAAAAGAAGCATAGTTTATAATATTCCTAAGTTATTTTTTTTTTTATTTCTTTAGCAGCAGGTTTGCCTTTGTCACCAGAAGAAGCTTTGTCTTTTTCATCCACTTCGGATGTTTTTGCTTTATCATCGCCTGCTTTTCCTTCTTCCGTACCAGGAGCCGCCTCAGATCCTTCTGCAGTATCAACACCTTCTGCTGTAGCATCTTCAGTTTTTTCTGGTTCAACTAAAACAGTTGGAGCCACCACAGTTCCAATAACAAAATCTCTGTCTGTAATTGTTGGAACCACACCATCAGGTAGTTTAACCGAAGATATTTTTAGACTTGTATTAATTTCTATACTCTCCAAATCAACTATTATTTCTACCGGGATGTTTTCAGTTGGACATTTTAATTCTACTTTCCTTCTAACTATATTTAAAACTCCACCTTTTTTTAAACCAGGTGATTTTTCAGAATTAATAAATCTTACAGGAATTTGTAAAATTACTTTAGAGCCTTTTTCAATTCTTATAAAATCAATATGTATAGGTTCATCAGAAATTGGATCGTAAGCAATTTCTTTAGGAAGTGCTTTTTCTGGATTTCCATCAATATCTAAATCAAAAACTTTAGACATAAAAGTTTCAGTACTAATAACATTTTGAACTTGTAGTTTTTTTAAACTAATATTTAAATTATTTTTTTTCCCACCATATAAAACAGCTGGAATAAATCCGTCAGATCTTAACTTGTTTATCTGGCCAGAGGTAGCGGTAGTTCTTTTTGTTGCTTTTAATATATTCATAAATTGGAAAGATGTTTTTATATTATGTTTTGAAAAAAAACAAGTAAAATTATTTAAAAAGACTAGAAACCGAGGTAGAGTTGGAAATTCTTTTCATTGCTTCAGAAATCATTGATCCTATTGAAAGCACTTCTATTTTTTTACTATTTATAATTTTTTTGGAATTATCTATCGTATCCGTAGTTATTAATTTTTTAATTTGTGATTTTTCTATTTTAGCAATGGCTTTTCCACTCAGTACAGCATGTGTAATATAGACATAAATATCTTTTGCACCTTTATCTTTTAATGCTTTTGCTGCATTAACAATGGTTCCTCCTGAATCTATTATATCATCAACAATGACACAGTTTTTGTTTTTTATATTTCCTACAATGTTCATAACTTCTGACTTTCCTGGTGCAGGTCTTCTTTTATCTATAATAGCAATACTTGAATTTATTCTTCTGCTCAAAGCTCTGGTTCTTTCTACTCCACCAACGTCAGGTGCAACGCATATTAAATTATTTAATTTAATTTTATTTTTGATATGTCTTGCAAAAAGAGGTGTTGCAAATAAGTTATCAACAGGAATATCAAAAAAACCCTGAATTTGGCCTGCGTGCAAATCAACACTTAAAATTCTATTTGCTCCTGCATTTGTAATTAAGTTTGAGACTAGTTTTGCTGAGATCGCTGTTCTTGGTACAACTTTTCTATCTTGTCTTGCATACCCAAAGTATGGAATAACTGCGGTTATGTTTTTAGCAGATGATCTTCTTAAAGCATCAATGCAAATTAATAGTTCCATTAAATTATCATTGGCTGGGTTCGACGTTGATTGAACAACAAATATACTATTACCTCTAATATTTTCATTAATTTCCACATAGACTTCTCCGTCTGCAAATCTTTTAATATTTGAATTTATTAATTTTAGTTTGAGCTGTCTTGCGATATCTTTACATAGTTTATGATTACTTGTACCAGCAAGAACTTTCATATGATAAGTTGTTTATACAGCTTTAAAAAAACTTTTCAAATTAATTAAACATTTAATTAAGTCATTAATATGACTGAAATGCACCTTCCGTAATCTTTTTCATTTTGATGTGAAGAGCGTCTATAGCTATAAAAATTTTCGCTACTTGAATATGTATCAATTTCTATATTTTCTACATTATTTATGCCTAGAACTCCCAATTCTTTATTTATAAAAGATCTAAGGTCAAAAAGATAAGTGTTATTATTTTTCTTTTCAAAAGATTCTTTATTTCTAGAATTTTTTAGCATAAATTTTTCATAAAAATCATTTTGTACTTCAAAATTTTCTTTACCTAAACATGGACCAACAGCGACTATAAGATCATCATTTTTACCACCCAATTCTTTAAATTTTGAAACTGTATTTTGTATAACGCCACTCAAAGCTCCTTTCCATCCAGAATGCGCACATCCAATTATTTTCTTTTTCGGATTATAAAATAAAATTGCAGCACAGTCTGCAGAAAGTATTCCTAAAGCAATATTTTTTACTTTTGTAACCATAGCATCTCCATTTAATTTATTTTTAACAGAATCTTCACTTTTAAAGTATACAACTTCATTGCTATGAATTTGGTTTAGTGTAATTAAAGATTCTTTTTTGCATCCAATTTTATTTCCTACGACTTCAAGATTTTTTAGAACATCCACTTTATTATCCTGAGATCCCAAACCACAATTTAAACTTTGGTATAGGCCTGTCGAAAAACCATTTTTCCTTGAAAAAAAACAATGTTTCAAATTTTTACCACTAGTTAATTTTTTCGATAAAAACATTATTAAAAACCTAAAGAGAATTTTTTATCTTTTTTCTGTGCAAACATTACTTTAAATATACTTCCCATTTCCTTATTATGTAAAAGTTTTCTTATTCTGTAAAACATATTTATTTTATCCTTAAAATTTATTTTTTTAGATAATATTTCTGCTCTTTGTAAAATACCCATTTTTTGCAAATACTCACTTTGGCTAGATATTTTTTCAACACTTAGGTTATTTTTTTCCAATATAGATCGAAATATTTTAAAATTTATATGACTTGTGATATCTGCTGTTCCAGGATTTTTAAAAATATTTGAGTATTTGTGTTTTTTAAGAGCTTGTAGAGTATCTATACTTTTGAACTCGTCATGACCAT
>Ga0209402_10006248_pt1 | contig 10469 bp, 11 predicted proteins | sample ArcticOcean_MG_C_3_FD_187437 | JGI IMG/M metagenome (GOLD analysis project Ga0209402, IMG submission 187437) | Marine microbial communities from western Arctic Ocean - ArcticOcean_MG_CB8_126 (SPAdes) (version 2) | ecosystem: Environmental > Aquatic > Marine > Oceanic | place: Arctic Ocean... | reverse complement strand
TTCCGCCTACAAATGGTTGTTGTCACCCTATTCACTGGCGTTTCTTTACGCCGCGCCGGGGCGCCGCGAGGGCCGGCCACTTGAACTGCACAACGGCAACCACGACCCGGCACAACAACAGGGCACCTACAGCGCGGCCTTGCGCCGGGACGCGGCCCGCTACGATATGGGTGAACGCACCAACCTGACCCTGTTGCCCATGGCCTGCGCCGCGATGGAGCAACTGCTTGCCTGGGGCGTCGGCGAGATCGAGGACAGCCTGGGTATTTTGACCGATAAAATTGCCGACGAGGCGGGCCAACGCGGCTACGCCCACCCGCCGCGCGAACACCGAGCCCGCCACTTCATCGGCGTCACCCCGCCCGGGGGTGTACCTGCCGGTTTGGTCGCGTCGCTGGCAACGGACAATGTTTTCGTGGCGCCGCGTGGCCCCTCGATCCGCATCAGCCCGCACCTGCACAACGACGCGGCTGATATTGACCGCCTGTTCGCTGCCCTCGACCGGCACGTGCCGGCATAAGCGCCGATAATTCAATATTTTACCAATCCGTGGTGTTAAACGGCGCGGCTGGCTTTTTACTCTTCGCTCCACTCGTCCGGTGGATCGACGGCGGGGATGGTATAACTTTCATTGAGCCAGCGGCCCAAATCAATATCGGCGCAGCGGCGGGAGCAGAAGGGGATGTATTGGGCTGAGGCAGGTTTGCCGCAATTGGCACAAGTACCAATTTTCTTTGGCGTCGTCATCTTAGAGCCGTAATCTCTAATTGTTCCAGGGCCAGGGCCGCGTCCGCCGTCAGTTCTACCCGGCAGCCCCAGTCCTTGGCCAGCCTGGTCAGTATATCACCTTTTTCACCGCCCAGATCCGCGACCACCGCCGGCGACGCGCGCACGGCTAACGCCCTGCCCTTGGCAGCATCGGCTTCTCGCAAAATACGGTCTAGAAGATTATCGGCGACGGCGCGAGCCGTGGGGCGCAGACCGCTCCCTTGGCACAAGGAACAAACCTCGCCTAGGCGCAGGGCCAGGGCCGGCTGGCGGCGGCGGCGGGTTAATTCTACCAGGCCCATTTCCGACATCTGGCCAAGACGCACCTGGCCGGGGTCGTCCGCCAGCCAGCCCTGCAGTTTTTGCAAAAGGGCCGCAACCTGGCCCTTGCCCTGCATGGGGATAAAGTCGATCACCACCCGCCCGCCGATTTCGCGCAGGCGCAGTTGCCGCACGATTTCCCTTGCCGCCTGGGTATTGGTCTCCCGCGCCAAACGCGCCGGATCGCCGGCGCCATGGTGCTGGGCGGAATCTACATCAATGGCGGTCAGGGCCTGGGTATGTTCGATGATGATCCGGCCGCCCGACGGCAAAGCCACGTGGTGGGCCAGGGCTGTTTCGATCTGCGCTTCCAGATCATGTTCGCCAAACAACGGCCCCGCTTCACCTTGCAATTCGATGACCGGGCCAGCATCATGCCCCGCCCCCCAGATCCGGCCAAGTTTGGCCGCCAGATTACCCTTATCAAGACGGATGCGCCGCAGGGATGGGCTCAAATATTCGCGCAGGATGACGTTCAGGGGATCATCGCCTGGGTCCAACAGTTTTGGCGGCCGTGCCGAATGCGCCGCCGTTTGAATCGCCTGCCACCGTTGCCAAAGATCGTCCGATTCCCGTTCCAGGGCGCCGTCATCTATTCCCGCCGCGGCACGGCGCAGGATTAGACCACCAGCTTTGTCTCCCTGAATGAATTTCGCGGCAGACAGCAGACGGCGGCGTTGCCCCGCATCCGTGATTCGGCCCGACAGTACGATATCCTGACCCTGAGGTAGCAATACCAGGGCCCGCCCCGCCAGCCGCGGCCGGGCGCTTAACTTTGCCCCCTTCTCGCCTTCGGCCTCGCGCTTGACCTGAACCAGCAGGCTTTGCCCCTCCTGCACCGCGCGCCCAATGGGCGTACCCCGTTTGACGGCGGCATCGCGGGCCGGCAACAAACCGTCACGACCCTCGCCAATATCGATGAATGCGGCGTCGAGATCACCCTGTACCGTGCTTACCCTCCCCAAGATGATACGTTCAGGCAGGCGCGCGCTGCATTCGGCCAGGTACAGTTCCACCAACCGCCCGCCCTGAACTAAGGCAATTCGATGGCGGCGTGGCCCGGCATTGATGAGGATTTCTTCTATCATTCGGACCTCGCCACTTGGGCAAAGGATGCGCCGCCCAGCACCGGATAGCCCAGGCCTTCCAATAGGTTGGCGGTTTCAAACAGGGGCAGGCCGACAACGTTTGAGTAGGAGCCGCGCAAAAATCGCACGAACCGGGCTGCCCGCCCCTGTATGGCATAGCCACCAGCCTTGCCGCACCACTCGTCATTGGCCAGATACCACTCGATCTCCCCCGTTGTCAGCCTCTTGAAGGCCACGACACTGTCCACCAGACGCATACGTTCCGGGCCCTCGGGCGCAGTTGCGGCCACGGCGGTATAGACGTGATGACGCCGCCCCGACAATAGCTCCAAACAGCGGCGCGCCTCTTCGTTGTCAATTGGTTTGGGCAGAATACGGCGGCCGACGGCCACCACCGTATCGGCACCTAGAACGTAATTACCAGGCGCCTGACCGTGAACCTGGGCCATCTTGCTCTGCGCCAAACGACGGGCCAGTTGCGGTGGGGTTTCGTTGCGCCACGGCGTTTCATCTATTTCAGCGGCAATGACCAAATGAGGTTGCAGGCCAATTTGGCGCAGCAATTTTAGGCGGCGTGCCGAAGCGGACGCCAGTACCAGGCCGGGCGGCGAATTCATCGCAGAATCATGGCTAATTCTCGCGCGCCATGGCGGTCAGTTTATTTGTAACGGTAAGTGATCCGGCCCTTGGAAAGATCGTAGGGCGTCATCTCGACCAGGACCTTGTCGCCAGCCAGCACCCGGATCCGGTGCTTGCGCATCTTGCCCGCGGTATGGGCCAGAACTTGGTGCTCGTTTTCCAACACGACACGAAACATCGCATTGGGCAACAGTTCCATAACCGTGCCCGGAAATTCCAGTAATTCCTCTTTCGCCATCAGTTATCCCTTGGTTGCACCGTGAAGAGCGCCAAAATGGGAATGAAATAGGAAAAAAGCAAGCGATTTGACGCGGACAGGATCATCACTTGCCCCGCAATGCTACCGTGGTGGATCCTATCGACAGAATTTAGCCGTTTGCTTCGAGCTGCCGTATGAGGTCCTTAATCTTCAACTTTTCCTTTTTAAGGGCGCTAGTTTTCATTTCATCTGGCAAAATTCGAGTATTTGCCGCTACGATTTTATCGTCCAAAACATGGTGACTAGCGCGTAACTCTTCAATCTTAGTCTCTTCGCACACACTTTGCCTCCTAAGAAAATTGGGATTCCCTATTCAAATATCAAAACGAATCCTCGGCAAGAATACCGGGCTGAGTTGTGCTAAGTTGGTTCCAGGCAGATATATATCGGTGCGCAAACGCCGCGACAGAGGAATGCAGGTGCTTGGAAAAGACCGAAATTGAAGCACTAATTATTACATTGTTGCAGGAACATCGCGATTTGGATGGCGCAATTGCGTCCCTGATTGAGAAATCTACCTTTGACCAATTACGGCTGCGGCGCATGAAAAAGCGTAAGCTGGTGCTGCGTGATTTGATTTCTCGTCTGGAAGCGCATTTGGTGCCGGACATAATTGCCTGAATTTTAGTGCCCTAATATTCGCGAATTATTACGCGGCCCTGTTTGCGGCTCCCTTGACTGGATCCACGCCATCATCCTTGTCGGGCCTTCAGTGAGTTTTTCTGCGCATACATGGCCTGATCCGCAGCTTCCATGGCGTCCTGTGCCGATTGGCCTTGCTTGAAGGTGGTGACGCCGTAGGACGCGGTGATGGTCAATTCAATGCCATCATGTAGCACCGGCGTATTGGTGATCGCCTGGGCCAACTGCCGGCCTTTTACCAACGCCTGGGCTTGATCCGTATGGCTGAGAATTACACCGAATTCATCGCCGCCGAGGCGCCCGAGCATGTCAGATCGACGCAAGTTATCTGTTAAGGTCTTAGCCACATGCGACAATATCGCATCACCGGCCGCATGACCGCACTTGTCGTTGATCTCTTTGAAATCGTTCAGGTCGAAATAAACCAGACTGGACACGGCGTCATAGCGATTATTGTATGAAATCGCACGGCTCATTTCCCGCACGAAGGCGCGCCGGTTGGGAACGGGAACCAGGGTATCCTGATCGGCCAGACGTTCCAAGTGGACCAAACGGCTGTTCACCCGCTCCACATCCGCCCGGAGGTTCTCCACCTCCTGCATCAGGGCCATGATGGCCTGCCGCACTTTCGGCGTCAGCTCCAGCTCTGGTATCCCCATTACGGAGGCGCTCTCGGACAGCGCCGCTCCCCCTAGGCCAGAGGACAAGGCGTAACTTGCCGCCGCCGACGCGGGATTGCGGCGTTGCGCTGTGGTGGACCGTGTGGGGCGCGTCTCGTTAATCTTCATAAGCTTAATATTTGCCTTCCGTGTCGCGGATCATCCGAATCCATGACATATATCGCCGTCTAACCTAAAGGTTAACAAAGCTTTCCGCGGAGCCTAATAAGCAATTGTACCTGCACTAATTTAATCACTGATGAGGCAATTTCCAGAGTAGCCATATTCCAGGTGGGTCTAAACCCAGCAAAGTCCTATAATCCTCGGCCAAAACAGCCCGCCAGCGGGCCGGATCACGGCGCAACCTATATCTATCAGCGTGGAGAGTGGATATGACGAAAACAGAGCTACAGGTCGGTGTTATAATGGGTAGCCGCTCTGATTGGCCGACCATGCGCCATACGGTTGAGGTTCTGGAAGAATTGGGCGTTGCGGTGGAAAGCCGCGTGGTCTCCGCCCACCGTACGCCAAAGCGCCTGTATGATTATGCCGCCGCCGCCGCCGAACGGGGTCTTTCGGTTATTATCGCGGGCGCCGGTGGCGCCGCCCACCTGCCGGGCATGACCGCCTCTATGACCAATCTACCCGTACTGGGCGTGCCGGTGGAAAGCAAGGCGCTGCAAGGGATGGACAGCCTGCTCTCCATTGTGCAGATGCCCGCTGGCATTCCAGTAGGCACCCTAGCCATCGGCCGCGCTGGCGCCATCAATGCCGGCCTGATGGCGGCCGCCATCATTGCGCTGCAAAACTCGAAAGTCGCCGCCGCGCTAGCCGCCTGGCGGGCCCGTCAAACCGACGCCGTGCCCGATTATCCTACCACGGACGAGGAGGGAGGCTAACCCCCATGACCCCCCTTCCCCCCGGTAGCCGCATCGGCATTCTGGGCGGCGGCCAATTGGGACGGATGTTGGCCCTGGCGGCGGCACCCCTCGGCTACCGCTGTCATATTTTTGGGCCGGAGGATCAACCGCCGGCGGGTCACGTGGCTGACAGGGTCACCGTCGCAGATTATCTGGATGAAAACGCTTTGAGCGAATTCGCCGGATCAGTCGATGTTGTGACCCTAGAATTTGAAAACGTGCCCGCCGCCTGTCTGGATTTCCTGGGCCAGCGGGTGCCCGTGCGGCCCGGCCCCGGCGCCCTTGCCACGACCCAGGACCGCCTGGTGGAAAAGGACTTCGCCAACTCTGTCGGCGCTGCCACCGCACCCTACGCTGCCGTCGACACTCTGTCTGATTTAACGGGCGCCATGGCGGCGATCGGCGCTAGGGCGGTCTTGAAAACCCGACGCCTGGGCTATGACGGCAAAGGCCAGGTGATGCTGGATAAAAGCACCGATCCAGCGCAGGCTTGGCAAGCCCTGGGCGGTGCGCCGGCGATCCTGGAAGGATACATCGCCTTTGATGGTGAGGTTTCCGTTATCGCTGCCCGCGGCCTGGATGGCGCGATCTCGGCCTATCCCCCCATCGCCAACCACCACCGAAATCATATTCTGGAAAAATCAGAGGTTCCGGCTGATTTGAACGCCGTTCAGGCCACTCGCGCCATCGCCATCGCCACCGATCTGGCCATGGCGTTGGATTATGTCGGCGTGCTGGCAGTGGAATTGTTCGTCGTGGGCGATAAGCTTCTGGTTAATGAAATCGCGCCTCGGGTGCATAATTCTGGGCACTGGAGCATCGAGGGCGCGGTGACCAGCCAGTTCGAACAGCATATCCGGGCCATCTGCGGCCTGCCCCTCGGCGTCATGGCCCTGCGAGGCCGGGTCGTGATGCAAAATCTGATCGGCGATGATGTGGATCTGGTGCCCGGCCTTTTGGCGGAGCCAGGCGCTAACGTTCATCTTTATGGCAAAACAGAGGCCCGCCTAGGTCGCAAGATGGGTCACGTCACCCGGGTTATTCGCGAAGATAGTGCATCATGATCTGGGGCCTGGGCACCCGTCTGTTGCACCTGCTGGACCCAGAAACTGCCCATCGGTTGACCATCCGCACTCTGCGTCTGGGCCTGGGCCCAAAGACCGCCCCCGGTGGCGACCCGATCCTGTCCAGCCACCATTGGGGCCTGGATTTCCCAACCCCCCTGGGCATCGCCGCCGGATTTGATAAGAATGCCGAGGTGCCGGAGCAAATTGGGCAAATGGGTTTTAGCTTTGTCGAAGTCGGCTCCGTCACGCCACGGCCACAGCTCGGCAACCCTCGGCCCCGGTTGTTTCGCCTCCCTCTTGATGGGGCGGTGATTAACCGGAACGGCTTCAACAATGACGGCCTGGACGCAGTCGCCCGGCGTCTCGCGCCACTACAAAACAGGCACTTTGTGCTGGGCGCCAATTTGGGCGCCAACAAGGACAGCGCTGACCGGATCGCCGATTATGCCGCCGGGATGGCGGTATTAGGACCATTGGCCGATTATGTGGTGATCAACGTATCCTCGCCTAATACCCCCAGCCTGCGCGACTTGCAAAGCCGGGCGCATCTGGAGTCACTATTGGATGGCGTGCGCCGGGCCGGCCCCAATCCACCACCCATTCTGGTCAAGATCGCCCCGGACTTCAACGATGAGGGCCTGGCCGATCTAGCGGCAACACTGTTGGCCCTGGCGGTGGATGGCGTGATCATCGCCAATACCACAATCGGCCTGCGCGACGGCTTAAAAAGCCCCCATAGCGGTGAAACAGGTGGCCTAAGCGGGAGACCCTTATTTGATTTTTCAACGCAACAACTGGCAGCCTTTTACAGGCTTACGGAGGGGCGTATCCCACTAATCGGCGTCGGCGGTATCGACAGCGTGGATACCGCCTATGCCAAGATCCGCAGCGGCGCCTCGCTGATCCAGCTATACACCGGCCTGGTTTACCAAGGCCCCGGTCTGATCCCGGCGATCACGGAGGGCCTCGCCCAGCGCCTGCGCCGGGACGGTCTCAGCAGTATCACCGAGGCCGTTGGCGCCGATTTGAAATAATACAGCCGAACGCAACTACCCGCGAGCGGCCTCGTGGGCGGCCAGGGCGGCCAAGCTGACCAGATCGCCGACTGAGGCGCCCATGGCAGCAATCTGCACCGGTTTTGACAGGCCGACCAAAATCGGCCCAATCACCGTGCACCGGCCTAGTTCCTGCAACAGCTTGGAGGCGATGTTGGCGGAATGCAGTGCCGGCATGATCAAGACGTTGGCCGATCCCGACAGCCGGCAAAAGGGATAGAGTTTCTTCAATTCCGGGTTCAAGGCCACGTCCGCCGACATCTCGCCATCGTATTCAAAGTTGGTGACCCTGGAATCCATCAGCGAAACCGCTTCGCGCACTCGAAGGGAGCTGGTCCAGCCGGGGTCGCCAAAATTTGAATAAGACAGCATGGCGACCCGTGGCACATGTCCCAGACGGCGAGCGACTTCGGCCGTCTGCATGGCGATATCCGCCATCTCCACCGAGGACGGCAACTCGTGCACCGTGGTATCGGCCACAAACACCGTTTGCCCGCGTGTCAGCACCATGGACAGGCCGAAGACGCGCTGCCCCGGTTGCGCATCGATGACCCGGCGCACATCGTCATAGGCGGCGTTATAACTGCGCGTCACACCGGTCACCAGAGCGTCCGCGTCACCCACTGCGACCATGCAGGAGGCATAGATGTTGCGGTCCTGATTGACCAGTCGCTGGCAATCCCGATACAGATAGCCACTACGCTGCAACCGCGCATAGAGGAATTCAGCATAGTGCTCGTTACGCTCCTGGCTTAGGCGCGCGTTGAGAACTTCTACCCCCTCCAGGCTATCCAGGCCCAGGCGCTCCATTGTCACGGCCACCTGTTTCTCGCGGCCAATCAACACTGGGGTGCCATAGCCGGACTCGTAAAAGCTGAGCGCGGCGCGGATCACACGCTCTTCCTCGCCCTCGGCAAAGACCACCCGCTTGTTCTCGGTGCGCACCTGGTCGAAGATCAATTGCAGGGTACCAGCGGTGGGATCCAGGCGGCGGCGCAGCTCCAACTTATAGGCCGCTTCGTCCTCGATCCCGCGGCGGGCGACGCCGGTGCGGATCGCCGCCTTGGCCACGGCCATGGGTATTTCCGTCATCAGGCGCGGATCGAACGGCGCGGGAATTATATATTCCGGGCCATAGCGCATGTGGGACTTACCATAGGCTTCGGCCACTTCGTCTGGCACGTCCTGACGGGCCAATGCCGCCAAGGCCTGGGCGGCGGCGATCTTCATCTCCTCATTGATGGAGACGGCGCGCACATCCAGGGCGCCGCGAAAAATATAAGGAAAGCCGAGCACGTTGTTGACCTGGTTTGGATAGTCGGACCGCCCTGTGGCCACGATGGCGTCGCCGCGCACCTCCGCCACTTCCTCGGGCGTAACTTCCGGGTCCGGGTTGGCCATGGCGAAGATGATCGGCTTTGGCGCCAAGGAGGCGACCATGGCTGGCGACAGCGCGCCGCGGGCCGAGAGGCCAAAAACTACGTCGGCACCCCTCATGGCGTCTTCCAGGGTACGCAGACCCGTCGCCGCCGCGTGGGCCGATTTCCACTGGTTCATGCCGTCTTCCCGGCCCTGATAGATCACCCCTCGGGTGTCGCAGACGATGACGTTTTCGGTGCGCATGCCCAGGGCCTTGACCAGTTCGACGCAGGCAATGCCAGCCGAACCGGCGCCATTCACAACCAGCTTGGTTTCCGCCATGTTGCGCCCGGTCAGATCCAGCGCATTGATCAAGCCGGCGGCGGCAATGATCGCCGTGCCGTGCTGGTCGTCATGAAAAACCGGAATGTCCATTAATTCGCGCAGGCGTTGCTCGATCACGAAGCAATCCGGGGCGCGGATATCTTCGAGGTTGATGCCGCCGAAGCCCTTACCCAGAAAGCGCACGCAGTTGATGAATTCGTCCACGTCCTCGGTATCGATCTCAATATCGATAGAATCCACATCGGCGAAGCGCTTGAACAATACCGCCTTGCCTTCCATCACCGGCTTGGCGCCCAAAGGGCCCAGATTGCCCAAGCCCAATACAGCAGTGCCGTTGGAAATCACGGCAACTAAATTGCCCTTGGATGTGTAGTCGTAGGCCAAATCTGGGTCTTCAACGATGCGTAGACAGGGCGCGGCCACGCCCGGCGAATAGGCCAGGCTCAAATCCCGTTGCGTCGCCATGGGTTTGGTCGGCGAAATGGACAGCTTGCCCGGCCGCCCCTCAGAGTGAAAACGCAAGGCCTCTTCATTGCGGTAGGTATTGTCCATGTTTACCCCGTCCCTGTTAGCCCGCGGCCAAAAGCTGCGCTGCCACGCTTCAACGCCGCCCGATGCGGGCAAACGATACAGCATTTGCGGCTAGCTATCACAACGCTTTCAGGCGCGCCAATATTTTCAGATAGTTAGTGGGAACGGCGCAAGGGGCCTGGAAATCGGTTTGGTGCCGTCTCGGCGTTTAGCTTGCTGACCCATTGGAATTGGGTTTCGACCGTCTCCGCCTATTCCAAAACTACCCAGCCACTGGTGCCAGGATGACGGCCCATAACCATTGATACTCGCTCTTGAAAAGCGAAACCACCTTCTGGTCCCGGGTTAACTGGGCCGTGATTTCTCTATCGAAGGATCAAATGGTCCTTTGCGTGGCCACCCCGTCGATATTCATCAAGACCGATAGTGTTAAATGTAGATGCTGGCGCCCCTCGCTTTCCGGCTTAACTTCCCATTTCTACTCGGTAATATCGATCCGTGAGACGGCCTGTAAATCCGGCGTTACGGCGGTGAGGGCAAAGTTCGGGCTGGACAAACGGGATACCATGCGATCCAAACCCCGAATGCTGGCGCCCGCCTTCCCGCCCGCGGCCTCGATCATTCCCTTCAACTCACTCACCGACTTTTCGAAGCTCAACAGAAGCTGAATGATGGCTGTATCGTGGAGATTTATTGCATGGGCAAGATTAAAGGCGATGTTCCCAAGTTCCAGTTTCGCCAGAATTTGGTCGACGGTCGCAAGAGGATCGTTTGACGGCGGCGTCCCACCACCGGATGGCTGTAATCCCCCGTTCC
>Ga0209402_10006247_pt1 | contig 10469 bp, 10 predicted proteins | sample ArcticOcean_MG_C_3_FD_187437 | JGI IMG/M metagenome (GOLD analysis project Ga0209402, IMG submission 187437) | Marine microbial communities from western Arctic Ocean - ArcticOcean_MG_CB8_126 (SPAdes) (version 2) | ecosystem: Environmental > Aquatic > Marine > Oceanic | place: Arctic Ocean... | reverse complement strand
GTCGAACCACCAGTCGAACCACCAGTCGAACCACCAGTCGAACCACCAGTCGAACCACCAGTCGAACCACCAGTCGAGCCACCAGTCGAGCCACCAGTCGAGCGGACGCGATTCGAGGCTGGTCGTGAGCAGCGGATTTGGAGCGAGGTGACTGGTCGGATCAGTGGCTTGTTACGTGACCACGTTGAGCAAGTCGACCGTGTGGCAATTTCCGGACCAAGCCGTCTGGATCTGATCTTTGCTGCGGAATATGATTTCCACCGGCGTTTTTGTGAGCGTCCGGAGGAGATGCGTCGTCTGGCGCAGTTACTGCAAGACGTGACTGGCGTTGTGATCCAGGTACGGTTCATTGTCGAAGAAGCGAAAGCCGAGTCGGTTTCGGACGAGTCTGTGGTTGAAACAGATGAGTCGTTGCGTGTGACGGATCCGATGGTCGAAGAGGTTGAAAACATATTCGGAGCCACATTGCAGCGGGTGGTCCCGGTCAATCGGCCGAATCGGTCCGAGTGATTTCGAGTTGAGGATCAGGAGAGGTTTCGCGATGTTCAAGGGTTTGGGTGATCTGGCGTCTCTGATGAAACAGGCGTCTGAGATGAAGGGCATGGTTGGCGAGATGCAGGAGAAGCTGGGTCGTGTCCGGGTGACGGGCACATCAGGTGGCGGGATGGTGCGTGTGGAGGTGTCGGGTCACCAGAAGGTGTTGTCGTGCACGATTGCCGAGACACTGGTTACTGGAGGCGACTGTGAGATGCTTGAGGACCTGGTGGTGGTCGCGACGAACCAGGCGATGGAGAAGGCTCGTGAGGCGGCGGCGGCGGAAATGAACCAGTTGGCCGGTGGCCTGGACATGCCGGGTCTGTCGGAGGCTATGTCCCAGCTCAGCGATGGCAACTCGCCAACGGCCTGAGTGTCTTTGGCACGACAGCGAGAATTCCGACGATGGCCCGCCAGACGTTCGAGACGACCGATCATCCCTACGGCGAATCGGTGGGTCGCCTGATCAACGAGTTTGCCAAGCTGCCTGGAATTGGTCGTAAGAGTGCCGAGCGGTTGGCTCATCATGTACTCGCCACTCCTGCCGACGAGGCAACCGGCTTGGCCGACGCGATTCGGCAGGTGAAGGAGTCGATCCGGTTCTGTGCGGTCTGTTTTAATTTGACCGAAGACGAGTTGTGTGCCATTTGTCGCGACTCGCGTCGCAGTCGCCAGGTGGTGTGCGTGGTCGAGCAGGCTCGAGACATCGTGTCGCTGGAAGCCGCCGGCGTCTACGAGGGTGTCTACCATGTCCTGGGTGGGGCTCTGGCTCCGCTGTCTGGAATGGGACCCGAGCAGTTACGGATCGAGCCGTTGTTGCGGCGGGTTCGCGAGGATGGTGTGACGGAGGTGGTGATGGCGACCAACCCGACACTCGAAGGCGACGGCACCGCACTGTACCTCTCGAATCTCCTCGAACCACTCAATCTCCAGATCACCCGGTTGGCTCGAGGCATTGCCAGCGGCAGCGTTCTGGAATTCGCCAACCGCGAAATGCTCGCCGACGCCATGCGAGGCCGCCAACAGTTCTGATACCGTTCAACGCTCTCTCGTTTCTCGTCTCACCTGTCTCCACCCGGCCCCCCCATCATGGCAATGCAGTTCTCTCAGAACCTGCGGATGGGCCAGCAGATGAGCCAGCAGATGAAGCTGGCTCCGCGGATGATCCAGTCGATGGAGATTCTGCAGATGCAGCGTGAGGAGTTGGAGGCACGGATCGAGCAGGAGAAGTCGGAGAACGTGACATTGGAGGATGGTGAGTCGGAGCAGGCAGACGAGGGCGAGTCGTCGTCGGAGGTTGAGGGGCAGGTCGAGTCGGACAGTTCGGTTGAGGTTGAGGTTGAGGTTGAGGTTGAGCAGCAGGAGTTGGTGGTCGACGGTGAGAGCAACGGCGAGGAGGATTTCGAGCGGTTGGCCGAGTTGGTTGGCGACTGGCCCGAAGACAACGTCTTCCAATCGGCTCGAATTTCATCGAACCGCGTGTCGGAAGCGGGCGAGCGGTACCACGATGCGATGGCCAACATAGTTTCGCGGTCTCCGTCGTTGCTCGACCATTTGCTCGAACAATGGGGTCTGATCGAACTCGAGATTCAAGAGAAAGCTTTCGGCGAGTACGTGATCAGTCATCTCGACCGCAACGGCCGTCTGCCGATGCCGTTGGAGGATATTGTCCAAGTCTACGGTCGCCCGATTTCCGAGTCGGTGTCATTGGAGGTCCTGGCCCGGATCCAGCAATTGGATCCTCGTGGCGTGGGTGCCAGTGATGTACGCGAGTGCCTGTTGTTGCAGTTGACCGAAACGACTCCGTTGAAGGAAATCTTGACGACCTTGATCACCGGCCATCTAGACGAACTGGCAGGCAATCGATTGCCACACATCCATAAGAAGACGGGGTATTCGATCGAGATGATCCAGGCGGGTGCGGAGGTGTTGAGGCATCTCGATCCTTTTCCCGGCCGTCGATTCGAGAGTGCAGTGGTACGTTCGGTGAAGGCGGATCTGCGTGTCGAGTTGGCCGAGAGTGGTCGCTGGGTGGTCGAGTCGGAGTCGGAGACTCAGCCACGACTGCGGTTGAGTCGACATTACCAAACGTTGTTATTGAAAGGTTCGGGAGCGGACAAGCCAACCCGCGAGTATCTCAAGCAGAAGATCGAATCGGCGAAGTGGTTGATGGAGGCGATTGAGCAGCGTGGCGAGACGGTGCGGATTGTGGCACAGGCGATCGTCGATCGTCAGTCAGCGTTTCTGGTTGATGGTCCCGAGGCGATCGTGCCGTTGAAGATGCAGCAGGTGGCCGACGTGGTCGGGCGTCACGTGACCACGGTGTCTCGTGCGGTCGATGGCAAGTGGTTGCAGACGCCTCGCGGCCTGTTTGCTCTGCGGTCGTTTTTCGGCGGCGGCACGACGACGTCGACGGGCGAGGACGTGGCGTGGGAGATCATCCGGTTGAAGATGAAAGAGATCATCGACAACGAAAACAAGTTTCGGCCCTTGTCGGATGACGCGTTGGTTGACGCCCTGGCGGCTCAGGGCTTCAAGCTGGCTCGCCGCACGGTGACCAAGTACCGCCAGCGGCTCGACATCCCGTCGTCGCGACAGCGTCGCGAGTACTAATCGAGCTGGTGTTCGTACCCCAGTGGCGGCAGAACGACGAGCTGTCCGTCCGGCATGAGCAGTTCGGCGGAGTGTCCCTGGACGACGACACCGATATCGGACAATCGAGTTTCGCAGTGTGGTTTGGCGAGCAACGTTGCTGCGGCATCGGGTGCGACGGCGGCCAGCAGTTCGAAGTCTTCGCCGTCGGAGATCGCATGCTCCAGGGGTGTACGGGGGTCGTCAGAGGTGCCTGTGGACGGTGCAGGGTCTCTGACGGGAATCCGATCCGCCCACAATTTCGCTCCCACACCGCTGGCTCTGAGCACGTGATGCAAGTCGGCGGCCAGTCCGTCGCTGATATCGATCATCGCGTGAAGGCCTCCGGAATTCTGCAGTGCAGCGGCTTCGCTCAGTCGCGGCGTGAAGTCCAAGTGATGTCCTTCGCGACTGAAGCCCAGGCAGCCGGTGACCAGCAGTCGATCGCCGGGTTGTGCTCCATTTCTGAGTACACTGCCGCCGGTGCTTGGCGTCCCAATCACGGTGACGCTGATGACCAGTGGTCCATCGGTGACAGTGGTATCGCCTCCAGCGAGGGCCACGTCCAGGGAATCGGCGAGTCGTGCCAGGCCTTCGTAGATGCGTTTCCCGAGTTCCGTGGCTCGGCCTCGGGGCAAAGCGAACGAGACGACGGCGGCGACGGGTCGACCGGCCATGGCGGCGATGTCACTGAGATTGACGGCCAGGGCCTTGCGGCCGACCTGTTCGGGGGTCGCCTGCTCCAGGTCGAAATGGACGCCTTCGACCAGCATGTCGACGGCCACGAGTTGGTTTTGGGGTTCGGGCCAGGCGATCTCGGCCGCATCGTCGCCGATCCCGACTTCGAGCCTGTGATGGGAGCCGGACCGTTGCCTGATCCAGTCGATCAAGTCGAATTCACCGCCCGGGCGAAACGTGGCGGGGTTGTACGGTTGATCATCGGACACGGGTTGGTCCCGGCGACTGTGTTCACGTGGGATGCGACCGGGTTGGGTCGTATCAGTCAGCGGGTGGCCGATTCGATCGGCAGGTGTCCGAAGAGAGTTTCGCGACCCCTGAGCACGTAGAACTTGACCGGGTTGAACTTGCGCAGTTCGGGATGATCGAGAACCCATCGGACGTTGTCGAGGTTGACGGTTTCCCATTCGTGCAGCCCCACGAGCACATCACCGTTTTGGATCCCGTGCGAAGCGGCAGGCCCCTTGTCACGGACTTCGGTGACTCGCAGCCCGCCACGGTAGTGTTCGAGCACTTGGTGGCCGTGTCGTTTCTCGAGCTCCTGGGTTTTGACGACTTCGAGTTTCAGGCCGATGGCCTGCCAGGTCTGTTGGGCAGAGTCGTTGAGGCCGGCGGTTTCAGCGGCCTGGCGTTGCGAGAGCATCAGTGAGACGTCGGTCGTCTTGCCGTTTCGCACGATCGTCAACTCGGCTGTGGTCCCGGACTTGTGATCCAGGAAAGACCGTTCGAGATCGACTCGATCGACAATTGGTATCTGCCCTGAGCGGACGATCACGTCACCGATCTTCAATCCGGCGGCAGCGGCCGGGCTGTCGGTGTCGGTTCCGGTGACGACCAGTTGTTGTCGAGTACCCTGCTTGTCGTCGGTGGTTTGGAGTCCGTGCCATGCCTGAGTCAAGCGTTCGATGGCGATGAGTTTGGCGATGACGCGTCGGGCGTCATCGATGGGAATGGCAAACCCGATCCGTTGTGCTCCGGCTCGAATTGCCACGTTGATGCCCACGACATGTCCTTCGAGGTTGATAAGTGGTCCACCGCTGTTGCCCGGATTGATGCTGGCGTCGGTTTGAATGAGGTTGTGATAGGTCTGCGTTTTGTTGACTTCCACCTCGCGGTGCAAGGCACTGACGATGCCGCAGGTGATGGTGTCCTCGTAACCGTAGGCATTGCCAATGGCAAAGACGGTTTCGGCGAGCATGAGGTCACTGGAGGTGCCCAGGGGCATTTCGGGCAGCGGGTGTCCGGCGTCGACTTTGATGATGGCCAGATCGGCTTGACGGTCGAATGAGACGATCCGTGCGGTGTGGACGCCTCCGTCGGAGAGCGTGACCCTGAGCCAATCGACACCGGCGATGACGTGGTAGTTGGTGACAATGTAGCCGCGACGATCGATGACCACTCCGGTCCCCATCCCGGCGACTTTCTGTCCACCTCGAGTCGCGTAGAGTACGCTGTCGGCGGTCACGGTTTTTTCGCTGCGGATATTCACCACCGAGGGCGTGATGTTGCGGACGGCTCGAACGGCCGGAGTTTCTCGCAACGAACTCGCTTGTAACTGTGACGACCGACCGTTGCCTAACAGGCAGGCAAGTGTCACCAGTGTCACGGTGAGGAATTTGCGGGTGTTGGTGCGGCTCTTGGGAGGCATATTCATTGGTGCGACTGTGAGTTTTCAGGCGGCGGTTAGTCTCTTCGACGTGGCCTGCCATCCCTGGGCCTGCGGATTCGTCGCTCCAATCGGTTCTCCGCAGAACCCTAGATCGGCATCGTGTCGGGGCCCGCTTGAAATCACGGTGGGGATTACGCATAACGACTGCGTCGACGGCGAGTCTCTGGACGGCTCGACCACCTGTAGCGACTGTTCGGTCGTTACAATCGGCCAGCTGATTCAACCGGACAATCCGCAGATTCGGAACAGCCCCAATGCCCAGTCGCGAACAACTCGAACAACTGCTCGCCTTGGATCCGACCGACGCGTTCCTGAGTTACGCCGTCGCGATGACGTGTGCTTCGGAGGGAGACGCGGGTGAAGCTGTCACGAGGCTGGCCCAACTGGTCATCGATCATCCGGACTATGTCCCCGCGTGGTTTCAGCGAGGCCAATTGCTGGCCGGGTTGGATCGAGTTGAGGAGGCTCGGGGTGTCTTGTCCGAGGGGATTGTTGTGGCTCGGCGGGTGGGGGACTCGCATGCCGAGGGCGAGATGATCGAGTTTCTGGAGTCGTTGTAACGATGTCAGGGTGGCCCGAGGCGGATCGCGAGTTGCGAGAGTCGTTGTTGGTGTTGTGTGAGCACAGCGTCGGTTTGGACGATGCGGCAAGTTGGCCGTCGGCCAGTCTGGGGTCACTTGGCGAGTCGGGCGTCCTGGGCTGGACGATTCCTCGTGAGTACGGCGGTGGCGGTGTCGAAGAGTCTCGATTGATCGCGGGTTACCTGCAGATGTCGCGTGCCTGTTTGCCGACCTCGTTCATCCTGACTCAGCGTAATGCGGCGTGTCAGAGGTTTGCGGTGTCGGAGAATGAGTCGTTGAAGGCGAATCTGTTGCCTCGGTTGGTCGATGCCGAACGATTCGCCACGGTGGGAATTTCGCACCTGACGACGTCTCGGCAGCACCTGGATCAGCCGGCCGTCCGAGTTGTACTCGACGGCAACCATGTGCGGCTTGACGGCATGGTCCCCTGGGTCACCGGTGCAGGCCAGGCCGACTGGGTGTTGACCGGCGGCAGTTGTGAGGATGGGACGCAGGTGCTGGTCGCATTGCCGATGGACGTTTCGGGTATCACCGTTCTGCCGGCTCCCAATCTACTCGCTCTGGATTCGTCTCAGACCGCTTCGATCCGTCTCGACCAGGTCGTACTGGACAGTTCGATGCTGGTCGCCGGTCCGACTCCGTCGATCATGCAGGGCGGCAGCGGCGGTGGAACGGGATCATTGGGCACATCGGCATTGGCGTTGGGAGCGGCTTCGGCCAGTCTGGACCGTCTGTCTGTCGAGGCCTCGAACCGTCCGGATCTCGGCGAAGTCCTGGAGCCTCTGATGGCCGAGCGAGACAATGTTTTGAGTGATTTGCTGACGGCGGCGGGAGAGTGTGTTACGAGTGATGCAGTGGAGTTGACCACCGAGTCGATTCGTCAGCGGAGCAATTCATTGGTGTTGCGGTCGGCTGCGGCGTACCTGGGAGCGAGCAAGGGAGCGGGTTTCACGGCATCTCACCCGGCATCTCGAGCGGTCCGCGAATCGATGTTTTTCCTGGTCTGGAGTTGTCCTCAGGCGGTACTTGCCGCGAACCTGAGGGAGTTCGCGGTGGGAGGCGAGCGATTGGGCTGCTAGGCCGATTCGAGTCCTTGGTTGAGTCCTTGCAGGTCATCGGGTAGGAACCGTCCGTCTCGGCGCATGACCTGGCCGTCGAAGGCAATTTCACCTCCGCCGTATTCCGGAGTCTGGATCAGCACCAGGTCCCAGTGAATGCGGCTTCGGTTTCCGTTATCGGCTTCCTTGTAGGCTTGTCCGGGCGTGAGGTGAAACGAGCCTCCGATCTTTTCGTCGAAGAGCGTATCGAGCATCGGGTGTTTGACGCGGTTGTTGGTTCCCATGGACCATTCGCCGATGTACCTGGCTCCGTCGTCGGCATCGAGGATTTCGTTGAGTCTCTCGGTTTCGCCTCCGCAGTCGGCTTCGACGATCTTCCCATTTTCGAATCGGAACCCGATCCCGTCGAAGACAGTGCCTTGATAGAGCGACTGCGTGTTGTAGCGGATGGTTCCGTTGATGCTGTCACGAATCGGAGCGGTGAAGCATTCGCCGTCGGGGATATTTCGGCCTCCGGAACAGGGGATCACCGGGATATCGGTGATCGAAAATCTGAGATCGGTGCCGGGTGCGGTGATATGGACATTGTTGGCGGCTTCCATGCGGGCTTTCAGCGGCTTGAGGTCTTCGGCCATTTTGGCGTAGTCGGCGGTGCAGACGTCGAAGTAGAAGTCTTCGAAGGCCCGGGTGCTCATGTGGGCCGATTGAGCCATTGCGGGTGTAGGGTAGCGGAGCACGACCCACCGGGTTTTGGGGACGCGAATCTCGCTGTGAACCGGGTGCCACCAGTGGGCCTGGTAGAGGTCCATCTGTTCGCCGGACACATCGGCGAAGCCGTTGCTGTTGGCGGCGCCTCGGATTCCGATGTAGCAGTCCATCTGCTGCATGGTGTGTCGTTCGAGAATCCCGCAGAGACCGAGGCTTTCGGCGGTACCGGTTTGGTAGAGGCTGCGAAGAATGGTGTTGTTCTTGCAGCTGACGACCGGGATCGCTCCGCGTGCGGCGGCTTGTTCGACCAGGGCACAGACGAGTTGCGGTTCGGGAAGATCAAAGGCTTCGATGAGGATGTTTTCGCCGGCCTGAAGGCGCGTGCTGTGGTCGAGTAGTGTGGTTGCGAGCGTGTCGATTCGGGGATCGTGCATGGGGGAATGCGAGCCTTTTGAAGATCGGTTGTGGAAACGGTCGGAGTGGATTCCGAGCGGGCTCAGGCTCCTAGCCGAGCACGGTGATCGCGATCAGGTAAAGCACGGCCGACATGATGGCGGCGATCGGGACGGTGATCAACCAGCCTCCAAAGATGTCTCGAGTGACGGAGCGATCGACACTGGCCAGTCCGCGAGCGAGACCGACGCCGAGGATCGAGCCGACGAGTGTGTGAGTGGTCGAGACGGGCAGTCCCATACGGCTGCACGTCAGCACGACAATCGTAGCGGCGGTGTTGGCGGCAATCCCTCGCGACGGTGTCAGTTGCGTGATCTTCTCACCCACGGTGCTCATGACCTTGTAGCCATAGGTCGAGAGCCCGATGACAATTCCGATGCCGCCCATGGTCAGAACCCACAGCGGCACGGGGACCTTCGACTGCAGGTTGCCGGTGCTGACGATGTCGACGACAGCGGCGAGTGGTCCGACCGAATTGGCGACGTCATTGGCGCCGTGCGAGAAGGCGACGCAGCAGGAGGTGATCACGACAAGGGGGGCGAACATTCGTTCGACCAGTTCGAGTTGCTCTGACAGCGGTTCGGCGGAACGTCCTGCCAGTTTGTAGCGCAGGAAGCCGTAGGCGCCAACGAACGACAGGGCACCGACTGCGACCGAAATGTAGATTGCTGCCGAGTCGGAGTTGTTGCCGGTCATCCAGTTCGGGAGCGAAGTCTGCTGTTCCTTGAGCAGGTGTTTGAGCCCTTTCCAGAGTATCGAGAGAGCCATGACGAATCCGACGATGAACACCAGGAACGGTGCGTAGCGGATCGCGGAACGTGTTGGAGCCTGACGACCGAGAACGGTGGCCAGGATCAACTTGAAGAGGACGAAGGCAATCACGCAGCCAAGGATCGGTGAGATGAACCAACTGGCGACGATTTCGCCCATTTTCAGCCAGTTGATGGCATCGACTCCAAATGCGACGACGCCGAAACCCGTGACGGCTCCAACGATCGAGTGCGTGGTTGACACTGGCATCCCGAACGAGCTGGCCATGTGCAACCAGATCGCGGCGGCGAGGAGCGAGCAGGACATGCCGATCGCGAGTTTGAAGGCTTCGGGCGAGAGTGGTTTGGCGTGGCCATTGGCGGCTGCGGTGTCGGCTTCTGGGCTTTCGGCCGAAGCGGTCGTGCCGGGATCTGCGGTTTGTTCGGTGGGTGTCTTGTTCGAGGCGATACCCACCGCGGTGGGACGGACAATTCCCTTACGGATGGTGTCGGTGACATGGGCTCCGACCAGGACGGCTCCGAGGAACTCACAGATCGCTGCGGCGATCACGGCGTTCCGGACGGTGAGCGATCTGGAACCCACGGCGGCGGCCATTGAGTTCGCAACGTCATTGGCTCCAATGTTCCAGGCCATGTAGAAGCCCAGGAGTGCCGGAACCATCAGTAGCAGCCAGATTCCGTCCACGGGCTGTTGGTCTTGATGATGAGGGAAGTCGAGTGTCAACGGGTGTCGCGAACGAGGATCAGCCTTTGACGATCATGGCTCGGAGCATGTCGCCGGTATTTTCTGCTGCATCGGCAATCTGGCCGAGAGCTTTCTGCATTTTTTCGTAGAACGAGATGGTGACCGGGTCGAGTTCGGATTCCATGTCGTAGATTTGCGTGCTGAGTTTTCTCTGCAACCGGTCGGATTTCCATTCCTCTTCACCGAGACTGCCAATCAGTTCGAGAATCCGAGTCGCTTTGGCGCCTTCGAAAGACGTCTCGGCCAACTGGATCAGTTCGGCCGATGCCGTGTACATCGTTTCGGTGACCTGCATGACCTGCGCGACAACTTCCCGGAAACCGGCCACGAGGCTTTCGTGGACATGAGTTTTTCGGATCAGCAGGATCACCGCGAAGTCCTCGACTCCGTCGGCAATATTGTCCTGGCAGTGGAGGAACCGATCGAGATCTTCGCGAGAGACTGGCAGGAAGAACCGCCGTGGGAGTTGTTCACGGATGCGGTGCTTGATCTGGTCGGCTTCGTATTCGAGTTTCGAGACCCGATCGTGCAGTTGGTGCACTTGGTCATGATTGTCGGACACCGCCGCATCGATCAGCGGTT
>Ga0209402_10006243_pt1 | contig 10472 bp, 7 predicted proteins | sample ArcticOcean_MG_C_3_FD_187437 | JGI IMG/M metagenome (GOLD analysis project Ga0209402, IMG submission 187437) | Marine microbial communities from western Arctic Ocean - ArcticOcean_MG_CB8_126 (SPAdes) (version 2) | ecosystem: Environmental > Aquatic > Marine > Oceanic | place: Arctic Ocean... | reverse complement strand
GCGCCCGATCAATGCGTCTGGCTCGTAAGCCGATTTGATGCCGGCGAAGACATTGCGTTCCGTGCCCCCGAGGTCGAGCGTCAATTGTAATAACTTGTCGGCCCCTTCCACCTGCTGGGCATGAACGACACGCGCTACGCGAAGATCAACCTTGGAAAAATCATCAATCGTAATCTCCCCTTCAAAGGCCTCATGATCGGGCGCGGTGACGGGTGGGTCGCCAGGGGTAAGGGGCTGGTTGGTGTCGTCGGTCATAGCGTCTATCGCCTGCGTTTCGATTCGCTTGAGCAGCGGTTCAAAAGTTGAAATATCGTGATCCAATAGGGGCTCGGCGAGCTGTTTCCAGTCACCGGGTTGACTAATCGTCGTTTTGAGAAAGCGCTCAATGCGCTCGGTCAGCGCCGGCACGGTGGGCGCAAGATAACTGGCCAATACGCGAAACAAATTGATGCCCTGGCTGCAGATGGCATGGAGCTCGTCAGCGCGACCCCCCTCCCGCGCCAACACCCACGGTTGACGATCATTGATGTATTGGTTGGCTTCGTCGGCCAGCGTCATAATTTCACGAATGGCGCGGCTGAATTCCCGAGATTCATAACGTTCGGCCACCGTTTGGCGATAGCTCGCGAAGCGCTGGTAAAGTGCTGGGTCATCCAGTCGGGGGCCGAGGCGCGAGTTGAAAGATTTCTCAATAAAGCCCGCGCAGCGGCTGGCAATATTGACCAGTTTGCCAACCAGGTCGGAATTCACCCGTTGAACAAAGTCTTCCAGGTTCAAGTCAATGTCTTCGACTCGGTTGTTCAATTTGGCAGCAAAGTAGTAACGCAGATAGTCCGGATCGAAGTGGTTCAAGTAGGCGCGGGCAGTAATGAATGTGCCGCGTGACTTAGACATCTTTTGTCCGTTGACCGTGAGGAAACCATGCGCGTAGACCGCGCTCGGGGTGCGAAAACCGCCGGCGCTGAGCATGGCGGGCCAGAACAGGGTGTGGAAATAAAGAATGTCCTTGCCGATAAAATGATACAGCTCGGCCTTGGAATCGCGACCCCAGAAGGCATCGAAATCCAGGCCATCGCGATCGCACAGGTGTTTAAAACTGGCCATATAGCCAATGGGGGCGTCGAGCCAGACGTAGAAATATTTCCCAGGCTGGTCTGGAATTTCAAAACCAAAGTAGGGGGCGTCTCGCGAGATGTCCCAATCCATGAGGCCCGTGTCAAACCATTCCTGCAACTTGTTGGTGACCTCCGATTGCAGTCGACCGGAGCCTGTCCACTCGAGCAACAGGGGCTCGAAGTGGCTGAGTTTGACGAAGAAGTGCACCGACTCGCGGGTTTCGGGCGCCGTGCCGGATAACGCTGAGACGGCATCGATCAGGTCGGTGGGCTCATAAGTGGCGCCGCAACTTTCACAATTGTCTCCGTACTGATCGAGCGCCTTGCAGCGGGGACAGGTGCCGCGAATAAAGCGGTCGGGAAGAAACAGGCCTTCAATGGGATCCCACGCCTGGGAGATCGTGCGTTGGTCGATATGCCCGCCTGCTCGGAGTGAGTGATAGATGTGCTCGGAGAAGTGGCGATTCTCCTCAGAATGGGTGGAGTGATAATGATTAAATACCACATGAAAGTCCGCGAAGTCCCTTCGATGTTCCGCACCCACGCGCTCAATGAGGGCTTCAGGCGATAGTCCCTCTTCGCGTGCTTTAAGCATGATGGGTGTGCCATGGGCGTCATCAGCACACACGTAGTAAACCTGGTGACCGGCAAGACGCATCGCTCGGACCCAGATATCGGTCTGGACATACTCCACGAGATGCCCGAGATGAATCGAACCGTTGGCGTAGGGCAGGGCGCTAGTAACGAGAATCTGTCGAGTCATAGCAAGGATATCGGGATGGGTCGGCGTGGTGCTCATGACGTCTTTCATTAGCGAGCGTAAGCACGCAATTGATCGTTGACGCGGGGTTTGATTTTGCGCGTCGTTGGAGAAGCCAAAGTATAACGAACCCAAGGGCCGATCGCTGAGTGGTGTGATAGCATCCCCCGTGCGTAGCCCATCCCCTGCCGGCGATTGCTTTCGGGGTTTCCAGGCGCGCAAGGCCCGAGGCCTCTGGCGAGGGGTCAACACACACGGGCCACGTAGTTTGGTCGCGTTTCGAACGTTCCTCAGGAGAAGACATTGGGTGAGATCAACAAAGAGTCCGTCACGCGTAGGCTTGCGACGGTTATAGACCCGCACACAGACTCAGATCTGGTCGATGGAAAATCGGTCACCGATATCAGTGTCGATGGAGTGGATGTAAAGGTCCGTTTGACCCTGGGCTATCCGGCGAAAAGCTGGCACGGTGTCTTGAAAGAGCAGATCACCGCTGCCCTGGCTGATCTCGACGGGCTCGGCGAGGTCACCATTGAGATCGATACCGATGTGGTTGCCCATGAGGTGCAAAAAGGGGTGACACCGATCAATGGCGTTCGAAACATTATTGCCATTGCCTCGGGTAAAGGCGGTGTGGGTAAGTCAACGGTGGCGGTAAATCTTGCGCTCGCGTTGTCATCGGAAGGGGCAACGGTAGGCATTCTCGATGCCGATATTTATGGCCCAAGCCAGCCCAGAATGTTAGGGGTCAATCAACGACCCGAATCCGCCGATGGCAAGACTCTGGAGCCGCTGGCGAGCTACCAAGTGCAGGTCATGTCGATTGGGTTTCTGATTGAGGAAGACTCTCCCATGATCTGGCGTGGGCCGATGGTGACGCAGGCACTTGAACAGTTGCTCAATGACACCCGTTGGAAGGATCTAGATTACCTGGTGGTTGATTTACCCCCTGGAACGGGTGACATCCAATTGACACTGGCCCAGAAAGTCCCGGTGTCGGGGGCGGTTATCGTGACCACGCCGCAGAACATCGCGTTGCTTGATGCACGCAAAGGTTTAAAGATGTTTGAGAAAGTCGAGATTCCGGTGCTGGGCGTCATAGAAAATATGAGTACGCATATTTGCAGTGAATGTGGTCACGAAGAACATATTTTTGGCGCGGGTGGGGGAAAGCGCATGGCCGATGACTATGACGTGGAGCATCTCGGGAATATTCCACTTGATTCGAGGATTCGGGCAGATGTCGATGCGGGGAGGCCCACGGTAGTGGCTGATCCCGATGGTGCGATTGCCGATATCTATCGGCAGGTTGCGCGGCGAGTCGGGGGTAAGCTGGCGGTGCGCAAACGCAACTACAGTGACGTGTTTCCCTCTATCGTGATCGAAAACAACTGAGCGGTACTCGACATGAGCATCAAGTCAGATCGCTGGATTCGGGAAATGGCGTTGGCCGATGCCATGATCGAGCCATTCGAAGCCGAGCAGGTCTCGAGCGTGGAGGGTCGACCGATCGTTTCATACGGGACCTCAAGCTATGGCTATGACATTCGTTGTTCACGTGAATTTAAAATTTTCACCAACATTAATTCTGCCGTGGTGGACCCCAAGGCGTTTGACGAAAGCAGTTTTGTAGAATTCGAAGGGGACGTGTGCATCATTCCGCCGAACTCGTTTGCCTTAGCGCGCACGATTGAATACTTTCGCATTCCTCGTAACGTCTTAACGATTTGCCTCGGTAAGTCGACCTATGCACGCTGCGGTATCATCGTTAACGTGACGCCGTTTGAACCCGAGTGGGAGGGCTACGTGACGCTTGAGTTTTCAAACACAACCCCGTTACCGGCCAAGATCTACGCGAATGAGGGGGTGGCACAGGTGATCTTCTTTGAAGCCGCTGAAGAGTGCGAGGTATCGTATAAAGATCGGTCGGGAAAGTACCAGGGTCAGACGGGGGTGACGCTACCGCGCGCCTAACGGGAGTATCGTGTCATGGCAGGAAACACAATCGGCGAAGCATTTCGGCTGACCACGTTTGGTGAGAGCCACGGGCCGGTATTGGGTTGCATCATTGACGGCTGTCCGCCAGGACTCACACTCAGCACGGCTGACATCCAGCCGGACATGGATCGGCGACGGCCGGGTCAATCCCACGTAACGACGCAACGGCGAGAGGCCGACGAGGTGGAGATTGTCTCGGGCGTGTTCGAGGGCAAGACAACCGGCGTTCCTATCGCCTTGTTGGTTAAGAACACTGACCAACGTTCACGTGACTATGAGGCGATTAAGGACGTCTTTAGGCCGGGGCATGCGGATTACACTTATCTCAGGAAATACGGCCTCCGTGATTATCGTGGTAGCGGTCGCGCGTCGGCACGAGAGACGGCGATGCGGGTTGCAGCCGGCGCTGTCGCGCGAAAATACTTACGCGAAGTCGAGGGCATTGTCGTACAGGGTTATCTGGAACGGATGGGTTCGATTCACGTTGAGAAAGTTGACTGGGAGGAGATCGATCGAAATCTATTTTTCTGCCCCGACGCGGGGAAAATCGACGCGTTAGAGGCATTGATCACTGAGACCCGGCGCGCAGGTGATTCTATTGGCGCGCAGGTGCGGGTGGTTGCGCGCGGCGTGCCGCCGGGAATTGGAGAACCGGTTTTCGATAAACTGGACGCGGCCATAGCCGGTGCCATGATGTCGATTAACGCGGTTAAGGGTGTTGAGATTGGCAGTGGCTTTGCCAGCGTCGGGCAGCGCGGTACTGAACACCGCGATGAGATCACGCCGAGCGGCTTCACTTCGAATCATGCCGGTGGGATGTTGGGGGGGATTTCGACCGGGCAAGAGATTGATGTTCGTATTGCGCTCAAGCCGACCTCGAGCATTCCGACTGCGGCCAAGACCATCAACCGAGACGGGGGGGTCGAAGAGGTGAGGACCACCGGTCGTCATGACCCGTGCGTGGGCATTCGGGCGGTACCCATCGCAGAGGCCATGCTGCTCTTGGTGTTAATGGACTTACTCCTTCGACAACGGCAATTGGGGATAGAACAAGCGGACCGCGGTCCGTTGATCCCGGGCAGTGTGGCCTGAGGTTTCGTTGTCGTTGGTGGGGGTGCTGCGGCGTGAGGCCTTTGCCGTGTGGGCAGTGGCTAGGTCGCGGGCTCGCCAGTGATGTCAAGTAGATTAACCGTTGCTCCGGCGAGATCATCGATAAAGCGCATTTGATCGACATCACAGGTGGACGCGTGCGCTAAGGAGTTGCGTAATAGCCCTAGGGTATCGAGGGTTAGATCCGCATCAATCGGCGAGCCCAGGTGGCGGCAGCCATTGGCCTTGTAAATGCGGCGGGCAGTGTCGCGCGCCAGGGTGAGGTGCAGCGCAGAACTGGCGATCAAGGCGGAGGGCTCGGTTGCCTGCTGGTCCAACGGCAGATGGACTTCGCCGAGGGCATCGCGAAGTCCGTAAATCAAGGTGCGGAAAGTGATCGGAGGGTGTTGCATTTCGAGATTGAATCGGTGTTTTGTCACGCCAGGTGTGGTGGGGTCGCTCGGAGGGCTATGTTAAACTGAAGCGCGATCAATCGGTCGATAAAGAGATAGGGAAATCAAACGCATGGCAGGTCAAACCCTTTACGATAAGCTGTGGCAGGCACACGTGGTTCACACACAAGATGATGGTACCACGCTGATTTATATCGATCGGCACCTGCTCCACGAAGTCACCTCACCGCAAGCCTTTGCAGGCTTGCGCGATGCTGCACGGCAGCCCTGGCGCATAGATACTAATTTGGCTGTCGCAGAACACAACGTACCGACCACGAACCGCAGTGCCGGGATCACCGATCCGGTATCAAAAATTCAGGTCGAGACGCTAAGCCGGAATTGCAAGGAATTCGGTATCACTGAATTCGACATGCATGATCCTCGCCAGGGCATTGTGCATGTGATGGGTCCGGAACAGGGTGCCACCTTGCCCGGGATGACGATCGTTTGTGGGGATTCTCATACGGCAACCCACGGTGCGTTTGGCGCGCTGGCGTTTGGCATCGGCACCTCTGAAGTTGAGCACGTCCTCGCAACGCAGTGCCTGGTAACGCGAAAAATGAATAACATGCGGGTGCGGGTTGAAGGGGCGGTGTCAGCGGGAGTCACAGCCAAAGATCTGGTCCTCGCGATCATCGGACACATTGGCACGGCGGGCGGGACTGGCTGTGCCATCGAGTTCGCTGGAGAAGCTATCCGTTCATTAAGCATGGAAGGTCGCATGACCTTATGCAACATGGCGATAGAAGGGGGTGCGCGTTCGGGCATCGTGGCAGTTGATCAGACCACACTTGATTACGTGATCGGTCGGCCCTATGCGCCAAGCGGTGACTTGTGGGCACTGGCGGAAGCCGCCTGGGGTGAATTGGTGTCCGATGATGACGCGGTGTTCGACAAAGATATCGAACTCGACGCAACCAAGATCTTGCCACAGGTTACCTGGGGAACGTCACCAGAGATGGTCGTGGCAGTCGACGGTTGCGTGCCGGATCCGGCGAGCGAAGCCGATCCGTTGCGAAAATTAGGCTGGCAGAGGGCTCTGGAATATATGGATCTTCAGCCGGGTATGCCGATTGAGGAAATAGCGCTCGATAAGGTCTTTATCGGGTCGTGTACCAATGGGCGGATCGAAGATCTACGCGCAGCGGCGGCGGTGGCCCGAGGCAAACACGTGGCCGATGGCATTAAGCTTGCGATGGTGGTGCCCGGATCGGGGCTGGTCAAGGCGCAGGCGGAGGCGGAGGGACTGGACCGAGTATTCCTCGAGGCGGGCTTCGAATGGCGTGAGCCGGGGTGCTCGATGTGTCTCGCCATGAATGCCGATCGGCTTGAGCCGGGCGAGCGCTGCGCAGCGACCTCTAACCGAAATTTTGAGGGGCGCCAGGGTCAAGGGGGCCGCACTCACCTGGTATCGCCAGCGATGGCGGCTGCAGCCGCAGTTAATGGGCATTTTGTTAACACTCAGTTCTTGGATCTAATGACATGAAGAACACAGCGCAATCCGCATGGGAGCCCTTCGTTACGTTTGAGGGCGTGGTGGTGCCCATCGATCAGGCGAATGTGGATACCGACGCCATCATTCCAAAACAGTTTCTTAAATCTATTGAGCGTACCGGGTTTGGTGACAACCTGTTTGACGAGCGGCGTTATCTTGATCATGGTGAACCGGGTCAGGATTGCAGCAACCGGCCAGAGAATCCTGACTTCGTTCTGAACCAGGCAGATTACCGGAATGCACAGGTAATGATCGGGCGGCGTAATTTTGGTTGCGGTTCGTCGCGCGAGCATGCGGTATGGGCATTACGCGATTATGGAATTCGTGTGGTCATCGCGCCAAGTTTCGCTGATATATTTTTCAATAACTGTTTTAAGAATGGGTTGTTGCCGATCACTATGGAAGAGTCGGCCATTGACCGCTTGTTCGAACGAGTAGCGGAACAGCCGGGATTTCAGGTGAGGACCGATCTTGATGCGCAGGTGGTGACTCTCGGTGAGGGGGAGTCGTTGGCTTTTGAGGTTGACGGTTTTAAAAAGCACTGCCTGGTGAATGGATTAGATGATATCGATTTGACCTTGAAACACGACGCCGACATTCGAAATTACGAAACGCGTCGACGCCAGGAAGCGCCGTGGCTGTTCCCTGCCTAGTGTTTGTCGTCAACGAAAATTTGAGTTGGCATCGCTTTGCTCCCGGTAATAGCCCCTAGCAGAGGCTCATTGCGTTTTAAATTGAAAATTATCGAATGGATGCACCGGTAAACGTAGCGGTGGTGGGTGCCACTGGAGCAGTTGGGGAAACGCTGCTTGAGATTCTCAGCGAGCGGGCCTTTCCCGTTGATCATCTTTATGCGTTAGCCAGTGAACGTTCCGCGGGTAACACGGTGTTGTTCCGCAAACGCCCGGTCGATGTTGAACGTCTCGATGGGTTTGACTTTTCCAAAGTAGACATTGCGTTTTTCTCAGCCGGTGGCCCTGTTTCCGCCGAGTTTGCGCCGCGTGCGGTTGAGAAAGGTTGCGTCGTGATCGACAACACATCGCATTTTCGAAACGATGATGACATTCCGTTGGTTGTGCCTGAAGTCAACTCGCACGCCTTGGCGAATCATTCGGGGATCATTGCCAACCCCAATTGTTCGACCATTCAGATGGTCGTCGCGTTGAAACCGTTGCACGATGCCGTCGGGCTTCGCCGCGTGACAGTTTCGACTTATCAGGCGGTGTCCGGTGCTGGCAAACGGGCCATCGAGGAACTCGCGGGCCAGACCGCCGCCCTGTTGAATGGCCAATCGGCCAAACCGGGGGTTCATTCCAAACAGATCGCCTTTAATGCGCTGCCGGCGATCGGACCGCTGCAGGCCAATGGCTACACTCATGAAGAGATGAAGATGGTGTGGGAAACGCAGAAAATCCTTGAGGACACGACCATTGAAATTAATCCAACGGCGGTTCGGATTCCGGTCTTTTATGGGCATTCCGAGGCGGTGCATGTAGAAACGCGAGCGCCGATCAGCGCCAAGGAGGCGCGCTTATTGTTACAAGCGGCTCCGGGTGTGGTGGTGATCGATGAGACAGAACCGTTTGATTTTCCAACGCCAGTCACGGCGGGGGCGGGAACCGATGGTGTTTACGTTGGGCGTATTCGTGGGGATCTTTCGTGCGACAATGGTCTTAATCTATGGGTAGTATCAGACAATATCCGTAAGGGGGCCGCACTCAATAGCGTGCAGATTGCGGAACACCTGCTGAGTGAAGGATGAACAGGAATATAGTCATGAGTCCCGTCGCCGACGAACGACGCCCGGCAGCTGAGCGCGCAAGGTCGCGCATTGCACGCTGGTTTTGTGGGGCTGGAGCGGCTTTTCTCATCAGTGGTTCAGCGTGGGGCGCGGGACTGGGCAAGCTGGATGTTAGCTCTGCACTGGATGAACCCTTCGAGGGCGTCATTGAATTGTTGTCTGTGGCAGCGGAAGACCTCGAGACGATCAAGGTAACTCTTGGCACGCGCTCTGATTTCCAGAGGGCAGATATCGAGCGGTCGCATATCCTCGACACGTTCGTATTCGAAACAGAAGCGGTTGGCAGTGGTGAAGCACAGATCACTATTCGTTCGACTGAGCCGGTATCGGCCCCTTACGTGAATTTTTTGATTTCCTTTGAGTGGGCGGGCGGCCGCATTATTCGTGAGTACACGGCATTGCTTGATCCGCCTGAGTATGCCGCGGTGGGTGAAGTGGTCAGCGTTGTCGACGCGGAGACCGCCCAGACGCGGACCGTCGAGACGGAGACCGCCCAGACGGGGGTGACCGCGACGGATCAAGCGATTAGCGAAACGAGCACGCCTGTGTTGTCGGTCATCAACTCGGCGGGTTATGCCCCGGGCAATGAGTACGGCCCGGTTAAAAGGGGTGAAACGCTAGCCGATATCGCGCAACGGCTCGACTTGCCATCGGATATCAATGTCTACCAGCGTATGTTTGGCTTGTTGAAGCAGAATCCGGACGCTTTTATTCGAGGGAATATGAATCTGGTCCGCCAGGGCGCTTCGCTGACGGTGCCTGATCTGGCCACCTTCTCAAGTATTTCGGGCGCGGTGGCCATTGAGGCTTACCGTCGCCAAGTGGCTGAATGGGAGGCTTACCGAACAGGGGCTACAGAGCAGAAAGCCAAAACCGCTAGCGCTCAGGCGAGTGCGGACAATGCGGCACGAGAGGAGCCGACAAAGGATCGGGTCTGGGTGCGGCAGGTCGCATTGGCAACGCCAGAGGGTGACACTGCCCCAACGGGCTCCGTCCCGACGGATGCACTCGTCAGCGAAACAACAGCCGATACTGAATCACCCAGCGCGGCCAAAGCGTTGTCTGCGGACAAGACAGCGCAAAGCGACGAGACGCCCACTGATGTGATGCCATCAGCGGTAGTCGAGGGGGATCGTTATGTGCTTCGAATCATCCAAGGCAAGGCGGAACGGGATGAAGCACTGGCCTCGAGTTCCTCGGGCGGTGTCATTTCAACCGCGTCGGCCGCGAGTTCGGTGGTGCCTGAAGGCACACCGGGCGTGGGATTGGAGGGCGTGCAGGATCAACTGACCTTGGTCGAAGAAGCCTTGTTGTCTAGCCAATCGCAAAATCAAAATCTTAAAGATCGCATGGCATTGTTGGAGCAGCAGATCAGCCAAACCACTGCGTTACTCAAGCAGCAGGTGGCGACAACTACCCGACTGTTAGAGCTGCGTGAGGCGGGGTTAGCCCTTGCCGAACAACAGGCCAAGGCCCGTCAGGAAGCAGCACAAGACGATAAAGGGGTCGCGGCGGTCGCTGCGCCCACAAGCACGACGCCCACAAGCACGACGCCCACAAGCACGACGCCCACAAGCACGAGCCCCGCAACGACAAACGATACCAGCCCCGTTGTGGTTGGTGCTGATGACTCGGCCCAACAGACCGGCGTAGAGGCGAGCGACAAAACCACTACCGCGCTAGCCGTTTCGAGCGCAGTGAGCGGGACGCAGGAAAAAATAGTGACGCCAGAGGCGCCACGCGGTCTGTTAGCGCAGTG
>Ga0209402_10006237_pt1 | contig 10479 bp, 13 predicted proteins | sample ArcticOcean_MG_C_3_FD_187437 | JGI IMG/M metagenome (GOLD analysis project Ga0209402, IMG submission 187437) | Marine microbial communities from western Arctic Ocean - ArcticOcean_MG_CB8_126 (SPAdes) (version 2) | ecosystem: Environmental > Aquatic > Marine > Oceanic | place: Arctic Ocean... | reverse complement strand
AGTCAATCCGTTCCCGTTAGTTAATCCATTTCCATTAGTAAACCCCTGGTTATTTCTTAACTTTCTGGTCTTTACCATGTAATTTGGCCCTCTTACGTCTATATAATAGTTTCTTTTTAGTTCAAATTCAATATTTTTTGGCGGGCACGGAGGGATTCGAACCCTCGACCTGCTGCTTAGGAGGCAGCCGCCATTCCTGGCTAGGCCACGTGCCCAATGCAATTTATTTTCTATTGTCTATTTTCTTTATCTTTTCAGTTTCACTTAGTCTTTTTTCTTCGTAAAGTTTATCCATTGCAGGTGATCGTAACTCTTCTAAACTACCAATTAAATTTGCACTCTCTAATAGTTCAGGAATAGGTCTATCTTCTAACATTTTTTTATGTTCTAGTTCAATGTTGCCAATCATTGATTCTGAGTTTAAGGTCGGCGGGTTCTCAAATTTTTCAGCTAGGTTGCCAGGAAATTTACCTTGTTCAAATGCTTCAATATTTGTCATTAGTTCTGGTTTCTCTTCATATTTGTCAAAATCAGCTTTGACTGAGCCTTTTATCAGGTATTTTTCTATTTCCTCTTTTTCAGATTCCATTATATGCCCCATATTTGCCAGATTTAATACTTATTGCTTAATAATTTCTTCAATAGCTGTGAACGGATCGATGTCTCGATTAAATATTCTTTCAGCCATGTTTTCTATTTCATTTTCACCGATTTGAATCAATTTTCTAGTGTATAAATGCTGGCTTAATTGGTTCTCTAAATCATATTTTATCTTGCCTAATCTTGTTTGATTGATTTCCTCATTTTCTAAATGCTCTCTGTGATTCATAATTTGATTCCAAAGTTCATCTATTCCTAAATCCTTAGTTGCAGTGGTTGTGATAATTGGGGGTGTCCATTTCTTGTGTTCTCCAAGGCTTAACATCATTTTCAATTCTTTGGCTAGCCTATCAGAACCGGGTCTGTCACCTTTGTTTACAACCAGAATATCTCCAATTTCTAAAATGCCTGCTTTTTGTGCTTGAACTTCATCGCCGAGTCCAGGGACTTCGACAACGATTGTTGTATCGGCTACTTTAACAATTTCGACATCACCTTGACCAGCCCCTACAGTTTCAACTAAAGTAATATTATTTCCTAACATTTCTAATCCATTGATCATAAAACGAGTTGTTGAAGCTAAACCTCCCAAATGACCTCTACTTGCAACGGAACGAATAAAAATTCCCGCTTTTTGTGCACTATTCATACGAAGACGATCACCAAGGACTGCACCACCTGAAAATGGACTAGTGGGATCCACTGCAAGAATTCCGGTTTTAAAATTATTTTTAAGGGCCATCTTTGCTAAAAGATCGACTATTGTGGATTTTCCAGCCCCAGGTGGGCCCGTTATTCCAATAATGTATGATTTACCAGTTAAAGGCCAGATATTCTTTAAAACAGCTTCTACATTTTTATCTTCATTTTCAATTAGCGTTAGTAATCTGGCTACAGCTCTAACATCGTTTTGTTTTAGTTTAGAAATCAATTCATTTGTTTTCACTTTACAGACCTATTGATATAATCAATAATATCTATAGTTGATGTTCCAGGTCCGAAGATGGCATCAATTCCAATTTCTTTCCATTTCGGAATTTCTTGATTTGGAATAATACCGCCTGCAATTATCTTAATGTCTTCAGCCTTATGTTCTTTTAATAATTCTATTACTTTCGGAAATATATGTGTATGAGCTCCAGAGAGTATGCTTAATCCAATAAAATGTACATCTTCTTGAATTGCAGCCTCCACTATATCTTCTGGACTTTGCCTTAATCCGGTATATATCACTTCCATCCCTGAATCTCTTAAAGCTCTAGCAATAACTTTGGCACCACGGTCATGCCCATCTAGGCCAGGCTTTGCAATTAGTACTCTAATTTTTGCCTTATCCATATGTCAATCCAGAAATCAGCCTATTTAACTATTTACGACGTCTGTTAGCCAAGGCTGAAACTCGGCTGGTTTTGTTCTTTTCGCTATTATTTCCAGATGATTTTCCATTTAGTTTATTTTTAGTTTTGTTGTCTTCTTCATTCTTTGATCCTTTTATGAATTTTTTGACTTTAGAAAACAGGTCTGTATTTGTTTCATTTTCACTAGGTATTGCTAGTATTCTCTTATTCTTTTTCTTGCCAATATTCTTTTCAATATTTCTTTTTTCGTTCTTCTCTTTGTTAATGTTATTAGTTTCTTCTTCTTCCCATTCTTGTTCATAAGGGCTGAGAGATTGTTCTGCCATATTTGAACTTCTAACACCTATTGCAAAAGATAGCCAAGTAAATGTAAGTAGTATGGCAAAGATAATAGGTTCAGCAATATTAATTTGTAATGAAGGGCCAAGAGCTAACGATAACAAAATGTAAATGGCTGATACTAATCCAAGTGACCATCCACCTCCTACAGTTATAATATATGTCCAATGCCAATCTTTTGATAGTTTACTGGCTCCACTTTTTCCAGCTATAAATGGAATTATAATTAAGGAAACCGGAATCCCAATAGGTAAAAAAATAAGGAAAACTAAACCCAGAGTCATGGTCCTTAATGCCCTATTTCGGGCCTCATAATATTTTTCTAAAGACATTTTTTGACAATCTCAGGAAGTGGTGCCGCCGGCCGGGATCGAACCGGCGACCTTAGGATCTTCAGTCCCACGCTCTCCCAACTGAGCTACAGCGGCTGAATGTTTCATTAAAAGGGCCCATAAAACAATTAGGCATGGTATCAATACTTTTATTCACTCTCTCTAAATCGATAAGTGGTGATTAAACTTGCCTAAATTTACTGGAAGAGAATCTGCACTCAAAGAAAACTGCTATTTCTGTGAAAAGGAAATAATGGTCCCAACCGGTCCTGGTTGGAATTCTACTCGAGTCATATGTCGAGACTGTTCAAAGAAACAGGAAGGATAGACTAATGAAAAGAGACTGTCCTCGTTGTTTTTCAGAGTTAACTCCTCAGATTTTTAAAAAAGGAATATGGAAAATCGAGATTGATGAATGTAATGATTGTTCAGGTATCTATCTCGATAAAGGTGAATTAATGTCCTTGACAGGCAATAGACCTTTACATCATCTAACAACAAAACATTTGGGAATTGATTCAGGTTCGGAATTACTATGTCCTGGTTGTGGTTCACTCATGGATGATGAACATCCAGGAGGTGTTGAGATTGATGTTTGTTTACAGTGTAATGGTGTTTGGTTAGATAAAAAAGAGTTGGATTTGTTAAGAAAGATAGATCCTTCAACTTTAAAATCACTTTCACCTGAGAAGCTTGCAGAGTTATATGATGCTGAGCAATCAGTGTCTTCAAGTGGTATTCTTAGTTGGCTTTTCAGGAGATAAATTGTATAAAATAAGTGATGCTGCAAATGCACCTTATGGAACTCCGCCTAGTGAGAGAAATATTGAACAATTACTCGAATCTTCAGTTGTTATAATTAATAAGCAGGCAGGTCCTTCTTCTCATCAAGTTGCAGCTTGGTTAAGAGATTCTTTCGAGCTTAAGTTAACCGGACATGGGGGTACTCTTGATCCTAATGTCACTGGAGTTTTACCTATATCTCTTGGTGGTGCTTCGAAAGTGATTAAAGTTATGCAAGAATCATCAAAGGAATACCTTTGTTTAATGAGCTACAAACGAGATCCAGGTGTAAAGAAAGTTCAGACGATGTTTCAAAAATTTACAGGCCCTATTTATCAAATTCCACCATTTCAGGCTGCAGTTAAAAGAGAATTAAGAATAAGACGAATTTATGAAATAGAATTGTTAGAACATAATTCTCGTAATACCTTATTTCGGGTATTATGTGAGGGGGGCACCTATATTCGTAATTTATGTGAAGATATTGGTTCAGCATTGGGCATAAATTGCTGGATGGAGCAATTAATAAGAACAAAGTCAGGTCCATTCAGAATAGAAGATTCAGTGACTCTTATTGAAGCTCACGATATGTATGTTGATTGGAAGGAATCTGGAGATAGTTCTCGTATTTCCAAAATATTAAAGCCATTAGAAGAGATGCTTGTAGATATACCATCGATTGAGATTAAGGATTCTGCAGTTGATGCAATTTGCCACGGGGCAGACTTGGGTATTCCGGGAGTAATATCTGTTTCTAAGAAAATGAAAAGAGGACAATTAATCTCCATAAATAGTTCAAGAGGAGAAACTATAGCTTTAGCGAGAGCAACTGTAAATTCTGAAGAAATAGTTAAAAGATCCAATTCCAAAGGTAAAGTAGCTAAGCTTGAGAGAGTAATAATGAAAAGAGGAACTTACCCGCGAGAGTGGAAATCTAAATGAAGTATTTTAGAGAATTAGTAGGCAGTCTAGGTTTTTTGTTAATTCTTTGTACTATTTATTTTGGTTTAATTCATGTAGGTCCTGCAAAATTTTTCACCGCACCGAACGCACAAAAGTTATTCTATCTTCATGTACCTTCTGGCCTTATTACATATTTGGCTTTTATGATGGTTGTAGGTGGTAGTTCTTTTTACTTATACAATAAATCAAATCATGCAGATAATATAGCTAAATGTTCAGCCGAGTTGGGTTTAGTTTTTGGTTTTATGTCTTTATCATCTGGAACCTTTTGGATGAAAGCTGAATGGGGTGGCGACATAGTTTCACGTTTTTTAACAGATATGCGACTAGCAACAACTCTTGCAATGTGGCTTTTGTATGTTGCGTATGTAGTTTATCGTAGACAACCTGAGACAAGTAATGTTAAGAAAAATGCAGCAATGCTAGGTTTGTCAGGTATGTTAATGATACCTCTCTCATATTTTTCTTCTCGTTTTCTAAGATCCCATCATCCTGTAATTGTAGGTACCGATGATCAAGGAAGTTTAGATCCCTCATTGAGATTAGGACTTTATATGGGTCTTTTGGGTTTCTTACTTCTGTATTATTTTTTATTTATGTTGCGCTTTCGAATTGAGGAATTAGAAAAGACTTATTTAGAAAAAAGGATGGAAAACGTATGAAATATCGGTTAACTTTTTTAAGTGTTATGATGCTTCTCCTCCCAGTTTCAGCAGATCCATATTGTCATCAGGACGAATGTTTTACGGACAAAGCTGAATTTGTTGTATCTAATGAACAAATAGTTTATATTTACTATAATTCATTATTTGAGATTGGAGAGAATTGGTTCATTGTTATTTGGTTAGAAAATTCCACAGATAATGGCATAGATTTAGTATTTGATTTTGGTGATGATATTTCTAAGTCTGTCGAAATCAAGAGTGGTAGTAGTAATTATACAGATTCACTTAGTTTTTCTGGATCGACTTTTAGCTCTGAGAGGTTTGATACTGAACTTAATGTAAGCTTTAATGGAAATAATCATATTATCTTAGAAATAGATATCAATAAAAAACCGGCAGAAGATATGGTTTATCTTTGGGGAGGTATGTCTGTCTTTTGGTTTGCTATCGGCGCTTATGTTTTATATCTATCAAATAAATTAAGAGAATTATCTAAGAAAGTAAAGAGTAACAATGAGTAATCAAGAGAGACGAACAATGTCACCATGGTCCTCATGGTCTAAAGGTTTATTGGCATTTTCAATATTGGTTATAACTGGTGTTGTTATTTTTTTGACAGTCGATGAACAATCAGTGTATATCTCAGTTGAAGATGCTATTTCTGGAGATTATGGAGATGGAGATAACTTACAGATTCATGGTATGGTTACTTCATTGAAGATTTCAACGAGTGGAGGTAAGGAAATATATTTAGTCGATGGTAATTTTTCTATTAAGGTTGATTTATCTTCTTTAATCCTTCCTGATACTTTTGCAGAGGATAAAAGTGCGACATTTACAGGAATATTACGAATTATTGATGATGAATTTGTGCTTAATGCAGAAAAAGTACAAATGGGCTGCCCTTCTAAGTATGAACCTGTAGAAGAGTAATTTCATGAAAGATAAATTAGTTTCCAAATCCAAAAATATTTATGAACTTCCAATGGAAGGGAAAATGAAAGTACCTGGACGAATATATTCTTCCGAAGCTCTACTTTCTCATCCAGGTATGAGTTCAGCTATTGAACAAGTAGCAAATGTAGCTGAATTACCTGGAATTGTAGATGCTAGCATGGCAATGCCAGACATACATTGGGGCTATGGATTCCCTATAGGTGGAGTTGCTGCATTTCGTTCAGATTCAAAGAAAGGTGATGTTGGTGTTGTGTCTCCCGGTGGAGTTGGGTTTGATATTAATTGTGGTGTTCGCCTCTTACGGACTAATTTATTAGAAGAAGATATCCGGGGTAAACAGAAAGAGATTATAGAGGAGTTATACAAACAAGTACCTGCTGGCTTAGGTTCTAAAGGCAAAGTATCTCTTTCAGATAGGGAATTGGAATCGGTACTTTCAGTTGGAGCCTTGTGGGCTGAAGAAAATGGATATTTATGGAAAAAAGATTTAGAAGTTTTAGAAGAGAATGGCTGTATTGAGGAAGCTTTACCTGAGCATGTTTCAGAGTACGCGAGAAAAAGAGGTCGTAAGCAAGTAGGTTCTCTTGGAAGTGGAAATCATTTTTTAGAGGTTCAAAAAGTAGAAGAGATTTTTGATGAAGAGGCTGCTAAGGCTTTTGGACTCTTTGAAGGCCAGGCCGTTGTTATGACTCATACAGGTTCACGTGGTTGTGGACATCAAGTTTGTCAAGATCACTTAGATTGTGTTTTAAGTGCTAGTAAACGTGAAGGTATGGATTTACCAGATAAACAGCTAGCTTCAGCCCCACTCTATACAAAAGAGGCTCAGGAATATTTGGGGGCAATGTCAGCTGCAGCAAATTTTGCATGGACTAATAGATCATTAATTTCTCACGCAACAAGAAAAGCGTTTTCTAATATTTTTGGGGGAGATGGAGAAAGTTTGGGAATGGATACAGTTTATGATGTATCTCATAATATTGCAAAAATGGAAGTTCATTTAGGCGAAGAATTATGTGTTCACAGAAAAGGAGCAACTAGGGCTTTTGGACCCGATTCTCCAGATATTCCACAAAAGTATCGTAGTTTTGGTCAACCAGTTATAGTTCCTGGAGATATGGGAACTGCAAGTTATGTTCTTTCTGGAACTTCAGGAGCTATGGCCAATACCTTTGGCTCAACATGTCATGGTGCAGGTAGGGCAATGGGTCGAAAAGCAGCATTGAAGAAATATGGTTCTACTGATTTGATTAAAGATTTATGGGAAAAAGATGGAATTTATGTTAAAGCTAGGTCGCCAAGAGTAGCTTGTGAAGAAGCACCAGGTGCATACAAAGATATTTCCGAGGTGGTAGATGTTTGTCATGCTACGGGAATTGCCAATAAAGTGGCTCGTTTGAAGCCTTTAGGGGTTGTAAAAGGCTAATGGGCATACAGCTAGGTCCTTTACTTGAAACCAGAAAAATAAAAGTAGAAGAATTAAGTGGACAAAGAGTGGCAATTGATGGGTATAATGTACTCTATCAATTTTTAACGAGTATACGGCAGGCGGATGGAACTCTATTAACTGACTCCAAAGGAAGGATCACCAGTCATCTGAGTGGTATGTTTTTTAAATTTTCGAATTTAGTTGGTAATGGTCTAAAATTGTGTATTGTATTTGATGGCAAGCCTCCAGCACTTAAGAAAAAGTTATTAGAAGTTAGAAGGCAACGTAAAATTAAGGCTGAAATAGAGTGGGAGGCTGCTATTGAAGCTGGAGATATCGAGACTGCACGGACAAAAGCTCAGCAAACTACACGTCTTGATCCAAGTATGGTTTTAGAATGTAAGAAATTGCTAGATTATTTGGGTATTCCTTGGATTGATGCGCCAAGCGAAGGTGAAGCTCAGGTTGCTCATTTATTAAGTAATGATCGAGTAGATTATGGGGCTTCACAAGATTTCGATACCATTTTATTTGGAGCTTCTAAATTTGTTCGAAACTTAACACTTTCAGGCCGTCGTAAATTACCGAAGCAACAGAAGTGGGTGGAAGTGTCTCCTGAGATAATAGATCTTGAATTATCTCTTGAAAAGCTTGAAATTAACAGAGAGCAACTAGTTGATGTGGCGATTCTAATGGGGACTGACTTTAATCCTGGGATAGAAGGTATAGGTCCTAAACGGGGGCTTAAATTTTTACAAGAATATGGAAGTGCTGAAGCAGTACTTGATAAGATAGGAAAGAAAATTGATAATTTAGATGAAATAAGAGCATTATTCTTGAATCATCCAGTAATTGATTTTGAACCAGAGTGGTCAGTTCCTCAGAGAGATTTGATACTAGATTATCTATGTAATGATTTTTCATTCAATAAGCCTCGTGTTGAAAAGGCATTAGACAAATATCTAAAGACCAAACCTCGAGCTCGTCAATTTACATTGGGTGATTTTTAGATTACTTTAAATATACAAACCCTAGGGCAAAATAATGGGTAGTATTTCGTTAGAAGAGTTTGAAAACCTTCGAGACTCAGGCCTTTTAATATTAGATAACCGTCCAACGAATGATTTTGCTAAAAGCCATATAAAAAATTCCATAAATGCCAGTATCAATGGTTCATTTGAGTATATGGCCTCTTGTTTTTTTAATAAAGATGAAAAATTGGTTATAGTTTGTAATGCTGCCAATTCAGCAGAATCTTTTTTGAGATTAGAATCTGAAGGATATACTAATTTGCATATATTTCATTATAATCTATGGAATAAAGAAAAATTAAGTCTCGAAAGAGTTGAAGCTAAGAATGCTAAGTCATATGTTAAAGTAATGAAAGATGTTAGTAATATTGAAGATTGGGACTTATTGCATGTCAAGGGAGTCTCTAGTATGCCTCTAAAGAAACTTATAACTAATTATCAAATGATTTCAGATGGAGATGTACTTTATTGCGGTAATGGGCATAAGTCAATGGCTGCAGTTTCATATTTAAGAACTAAAAATGTATTTACAAATGATATTATAGGTGGTTTGAGTGCTATGCTTACAGATGCACCAGATTTGGAGATATAATGACTGAAGAAAAAGCGTTTTCATTTTTACCAATGCCCGATCGTTCGAGTAAGCCTAGAACCAAGGGAATGACAATGTGCCTTGACCAAGGTTTAGGGTTAAAGAATACTGAGGATTTATTGACCATATGTGCTGAATATGTAGATTTGTGGAAACTAGGATGGGCTACGACTCAATTGCAATCACGAGAGATTGTTAGGAAGAAAGTAGAGCTCTTGAGATCTCAAAATATTTCAGTTTGTAATGGAGGTACTCTTCTTGAACTATCAGAGCATCAGGGTAAGGCTGAAGAATTATTTACTGAGTTGGTTGAAATAGGATGTGACGTGACTGAAATTTCTAGTGGGAGTTTAGATATTGATTCAGATAGGGTTGTTGATTTAATTGATTGCGCAAGAGGAAAAGGGCTCCGTGTGTTTTGCGAAGTTGGTAAAAAAATGCCTGAAGCTGATTTTGGTGCAGAAGAGTATAATCGTTTGATGAATAAATATTTATCAGCAGGAGCTGAAAAGGTAATTCTTGAAGCAAGAGAATCGGGGGTTAGTGTAGGGATTATGGATGATGATGGCAATCCTCAATTATTAAGAATGAATGATGTACTTGAAGGTATTAATCCTGACCAAGTTCTCTTTGAATCGCCACTAAAGTCACAACAGGTTTTTTTCTTAAAACAATTTGGTCCAGAAACTAATTTAGGTAATATACATCCAACTGACGTTATCTCAGTAGAAACATTGCGAAGAGGATTAAGAGGAGATACTATTGATGACTTTTATTTTGTTATAGCTGATCGTCATTTGAATAAGCAGGGAAGAAAGTAGTATTTGATGAGAGTGAGTATTGAACATGGCATAGCTGGAGCTAAATTAGCAGTTTCAAGGGGTGATGCAATAATTATTGTGGACACGATAAGAGCTTCAACGACATACGTGAATGCTTTTGGTAGTGGTGCAAAACGAATAGTTCCTTGTTCTAGTAGAGAACATTTGACTTTGAAGAATTTGGAATATAAGGATGCTCTGAAATCGGGAGAAAGGCTCTGTAAGAGGATTGAAGGCTATGATCTAGGTTCTTCTCCAAAAGAGATGTCTAATACAGCTTTAGAAGGCAAAATTATTCTTTCAAGCACAACTAATGGTTCAAAGATGGTTGTAGCTTCATCAGCATCCTTTTTGGTAGTAATGGGTAGTTTTTGTAACGCTACTTCAGTAGTTGATTTTTTTTCAGATAAAAATTGCGATATATCCCTAATTTGTTCAGGCAGGTTAGGAGAACCGGTTATTGAGGATAATTTATGTGCTGAATACATTAAGAATAAATTCGAGAATCCAAGTAAAAAGTTTAGATTATCTACTGATGAAATTAAGACTGAATGTTCAAAATCCCCTAGTTATGATATTCTGAAAAGTGCTGGTTTAGAAGATGATTTT
>Ga0209402_10006219_pt1 | contig 10496 bp, 9 predicted proteins | sample ArcticOcean_MG_C_3_FD_187437 | JGI IMG/M metagenome (GOLD analysis project Ga0209402, IMG submission 187437) | Marine microbial communities from western Arctic Ocean - ArcticOcean_MG_CB8_126 (SPAdes) (version 2) | ecosystem: Environmental > Aquatic > Marine > Oceanic | place: Arctic Ocean... | reverse complement strand
GTCGCCACACAGAACGCATGTCAGAACCTTCCTCAAGCTCTTCTGCATTTATCCATTTAACAGTGTGTTTGACGTTGTTATTAACAGACGCATGTGTAAGAGCTTCCTTCAAAGAAAGATAAGCTTCATCACAGTTATCATATTTCCCAACAACGCCAATATTGACATGTGGCAAATCAGTTCCATTTGCAAACTTTTCTACCAAATCACGATAAGCTTTAATTCGAACACCACGTCGTGGCATGTGGAAAAAGTCAGCCACTAGATCGTCTACATGACGTTCATAAAACTCAATAGGCACTTGATAAATTGAAGCTACATCAGGGGCTTCAAATACACCCTGTCTGGGCACGCCAGTCAATCTGGATACCTTATCCAGAATCGGCTTTGGAATCGATCTATCGCAGCGACAGAGCATCATAGAGGGAGACAGGCCACTGTGTCTAAGTTCTCGAACAGCATTTTGAAGAGGCTTGGTTTTGAACTCTTTAACGGTGTTGTTGTAAATCACCGGAGCAACCATGATAACCATTACATCATCAACATTTTCATGTTTGAATTGACTAATGGCTTCAAAAAATCCCATGCTTTCGAAATCACCTACTGTGCCACCAATTTCAGCAATTACAATATCGAAGCCTTCTCCGACCTCTCGCAGTCGCTCTTGTATTTTGTTGGTAACATGAGGAACTATTTGGACGGTATCGCCCAAATATTTACCTTGCTCTTCTTCTTCTAAAAGAGACTTATAGATGGTGCCACTGGTAAAGATGTTCTTAGAAGAAACAGTAATCCCGGCCAATCTTTCATAATGACCTAGATCAAGATCAGTTTCTGATCCATCATCGCACAAATACACCTCCCCATGCTGGCGGGGGTTCATTGTCCCGGCGTTGATATTAAGGTAGGGATCACATTTAATGAGATTTACGCTTGCTCCTCTCATTTTAAGCAGGAGACCTATAGAAGCTGCGCTGATCCCCTTGCCTGTTCCTGAGTATACCCCGCCAACAACAATGATGTATTTACAAGATGATCCCATTCCTAACCTTTCTCAAGCCTCTTCTATTTTTCAACATAAGAATATCTACTGTTTCTTGACAGTAAAATTTATGCCCTTCAAGAAAGTCATCAACCAAATCACGGCGCACCATGTCTTGAAGCTCATTTGAATTTCAGTCCCAAAAATATGATTTATGCTCCAAATTGTGAAAAATGGGCCAAAACCAATCATGACTACCAAGAATGCTAGAAGAAACAAAATCAAAATTGCTTTAGCTGTATCGTCATCCATGACCAATCTCCTTTATCATGAAAGATAAAGGAGATTGACGTTTAAGTCAAGGTGAAACTAAACGTAATTAAGGTCATTGTAATCACACGTAGGTTAAATCGCAAGAACCTCCTGAGCACGCCCATTCTTGAACATTCTTTGTGTTGTCTTGTTCCTCTATCATCTCAGTGTAATCAACGTCTTTGTATTCACGTTTGAGATCACACCAATACTTCCAATTGTTGACATCCTTAAGACAATAGGTCATCAATCGAATATCGCCATCAAAGTAACGATCAGCAAATTGAAGCGACCTTCTCTTCCAGTCCATTTTGTTTTCATAAGCAACAAGGTCGGCATCGTATTTTTTGGCTGCATCAAGTTTAATGACATCGCCATTCGGATGTTCAGGGCTAACCAAAGGCTCGCCTTGGTCTAAAGCAGCATCACATGCTTTCCATAAATTGTTGCCAAAGGCATGAAGCCCATCAACAATCAATCCAGATGCCATTACAGAAGCATCGCCGTACATTCGGACAAGTTCTGTCGGAGTGTAAATGGCCGTGAATGGAGCTTGAGGATAATCCTTGTCTCCAGTAATTGGCAAGAGACTAATCCCAGCAAACCATTGTCTGTTATTGTAAATGAAATCAGTAACGCTCTCCCACTCATCCGGCTTCACTGAAATTGTGTTCGATACATTATGGACAAGCCAATCATGAACACAGTGTTCTTTGTTTGTGCCAGACATAACCCAATTTTTTTGAGTCAACTTGACATACTCAAGAAGCTTAAGAGCATCAATATCATTCTTTGTCTTAGCCCCTTTAGGAACTTCAATGCAAAACGCTAACACTTCGTCTGTACCATTAGCAGACCAAACAGAAGGCTCTACCGCTAAAGGATTCGCCTTTTTGAAATGTTGCATTGGCGGCTCAAGATAGTTGGCTTGTGACCGTCGAATATAACGCTTAGCGTGATGAGCATGAATCCCAGATGCCGTTCCAAGAATACACGAAGTTGTGCCAGCAGGCTTAACACATGTTGCTCTAGCAGTAGGATTGATTCCAATCTTCGCTGCAATTTTTGCATTGGTTCTTAAAATCAGCTTGGCATTTTTTCTTTGCAAAACAGGATCAAACAAAACCTCTGGGTTGTCCATCATTCCTGTAATTGAAACGCCAAGCAAAGCTTCTCTTTCAAGAATGTTCTTGCTGGTTTGTCCCAAGTATTTAAGATCGGTGTAACCAGCTTGACATGTTCCGATAATCGCTGCGGCCTTAGAAGCCATTTCAAAGTCTTCTGGAGTCTTGCAGTAACGACCATTGATTTCACAGAGATTACAAGCTTCCCAGCCAGATAGTCCTGTTGTGATGTCAACTGGATAAAGACCAATTTCAACACATGGGTTAACGAGAAGCTCTGTTGAATCAGACCACACAAATCCGGGTTCGCCAAACTCACGAACATAAGACATCAATTGTTCAAAGTCTTCTTTCGAAGTTTGATCACGAACCAACAAAGCCGAATTATTAGAGCGACCACGTTGTGGGTTTTCTTGAAACCAGTTACCCGTCTTTGCTTGTGCCATATCCAAATCATCAGGAGAGAACAAGCAAATAGTTGCAGACCTTCTAACTCCACCAGACAACACGGCATCGCTTGCGTGCATTACAATATCATAAGCATCGATTGTTCTTAATCGATTTTGCCCTGACATTAAACAGCGCAAAATTAAAGCCCGAATCTTCTCAATTGCATTCTTAAGAGGTTTCGGGCCGGGTGCTTTGCCTGACGATGAACCAAGGGCGGCTCCTTCTGGTCGAATCAGGCTGTAATCAAACTCGACCCAGTAGCCCTCATACTCAGGGAAGTCGCCGCCCCCTAAGAAGCTACTCATGAGAACGCCAAGCGAATCAGCCCAACCTTCGATGGAGTCTGGAATAGCATAAACTTTCCTTCGTCCCACAGACTCAACTAGGTTTTCCGCCAGTTGATTACCGTCTTTTTCAATATCTTCTTCAGACTGTCCTACTCCAACTTTATCACGAATCTGATCAATCCAAATACTGGAAAAATCAGACAGTTTGGCAGCATGATGTTTTTGAACAGAAAATCCAGTTCCGCAGCCGCACAACAACAACCAAAAGCACTCTTGGAAAAAACGCTGTCGGTCGCAGTAGGAGGCTATGCAGTTGTAAATTCTTGCATTTTTCTTCTCTACTGGCTTGCCACCAAATTGCAAGGCTCGTTGAGAACCGAGCACTCGTTTTGCTTTGACTTGTTCAAAAGCCCATTTGATCTCTTTCTTAATTTGAGAATACTTGCGAAGGTGCATTTCCTCAACTCTCACAACTGCTTCATTCCATGTTTCTCTTCTATTCATTTCCGATTTATATCGAGCGTACTTGCTGACAAATGTATAATCCTGTAAAGCTTTTACTGACATTTATTTTCGTCCTTTTTCTTTCATTTGAATCTTTGGTTAATCTTTAGGGACAGGTAGCTAGATGTTATCAGTTTGTTTTTCTGACACAGCAATTTGCGATTATTTGTAATAACTCAAGATTCAAATTATCAAACAAGAACAGTGATGTCGTTCTCTTTCTTAAGCGTGATTGTTTCGCATCCTTGCAACATCGTCATTAGATTTTCATTATGTGTTGTAATGAAAATCTGGCGTTCTTTAGCCAACTCAAATATCATGTTATAAATGCCCACAACGCCCGCACGGTCTATCCCACCGCCCGTAATTTCGTCTAAGAACACCAAGCTAGGACAAGTCCCGCTATTGAGCATCATAACATATGAAAAAGCCTGAGATACAGCAAGATTTATACGCCTTCTCTCCCCATTGGATGAAGAGTAATACTTAGAAGGATTGCCGTTTCTGGTAATAGTTTCTTTAAGTTTGTTGTCAAAAGTCAATTCAATTCTGCCATCAATAAGATATTGCATCCAGTATGCAATACGTGAATTGAGAGCAGGAATGATTCCATCTACAACAAATTTCCTTATTCCATTGTCTCCAAAAGCTTCTACCCAATATTTGTAATAAGGCAATTCGCTTTCAGCAGCCTTCATCTCATCTGCTTTCTTTAACTTAAGCTCCTCTTTCTCTTTCAATTCTATCTCTGCTTGGTCGATGATCTCCTTATATGGAGACTCTCCTTCATACTCCTTCTTTTTGCTCATCATCTGCTTCTTGAGTTCAGTGACTTCAACTTCCAGTACCTTTTGGACCATATCCCCTTCCGGCTTAGGAATATTCATCAAATCACTGATCTCACTGCGTGCTCCCATGACACTTCTATCCATGGTAGAAATGCTGGATTCTGCACGAACAATGTTGTCCTCAAGACTTTTGATAACAGCAGCCCTTTCTTTTAGAAGCTTTTTCTGATCTTCTAAAGAAGCATTGCGATTTTCTATACCATCTTGAAACTTATTGGCTTCTTCTTTGGATTCATTTACTACAAATCCATAATTCTCTTTCCTAATAACCCCATGACAAGTAGGACATTGAGCACCATCATCAAGCCTAGACAACTTGCTAAGAAGAGACTCAATTTTTGTTAGCTCCGAAGTCAACTGGACACACTCAGTGTTTAACCCTTGTATGACAAGACTTACTGAGTCTTTTCTCTCACGAGCTTCTTGAGATTTTCCTTGAGCTTCGGTAACAAGAGTTCTTATGTTGCCTTTTTTCTCTTCAAGTGTAAGAATATTTTCTGAAAGTTCAGTGACACGCTCTTGTGCCTCTTGCCAGATAATAATCTCTTTGCCTGTGTCACCTTCTGCTAACAATTCCTGCTTGGATTTGTAGCGATCTATAAGTTGTTGAATTTCAAGTTTTTTTGCGCTTTTCCACTTTGTTTGCATCTCTTGAGACTGCGACAGTCTTAAGTTGCAAGAATCAAGCTCTATTTGAATTCTCTGATATTCTAATCCTAGACCAGTTACCAGAGCTTGATGTTCTTTAAGATAATCTTTTGAGTTTTGGTGATAGGTTCGATATTGATCTAAGCCCAAAAGATTTTCCACAATTTGTCTTTTTGTGGCTGCATCAGCTTCAAGAAAAGAATATGTGCTGGAGTCATCAAAAATGACCACATTGCAAAAAGCATGATGAGTCATGCCTATTCTGTCTGCAATCCAATCAGCACTTCCACCTCTTCCGCCAAGGTCTTTCTTTGTATCTTTATCCCAAATATGATCTTCGCTTTCCCAGATTTCGATCTTGCAAGCGACGGATTCTTTGGATCGAGTGAATGTGCGAACGACTCTGTAATTATCCCAAATCAACTCCACAAACCCTTTGTTGGATTGTGTGTTCAGAATATCTGCCTGTTTTAACTTGGTTGGATTTTTGACCTGCTTGCCAAATAAACCAATAGAAAGAAGTTCTTGAACAGATGATTTGCCAGAAGCGTTACTGGCAGGATGCTCTGTTGTTCCGGGATTGTCGAGATTTATTCCTTTAACCTCCACAATGTGCCCATAATCTTCAAAACGGAATTCAATTCCATCTGAGCCAAAACACAAAATGTTGACCGCCTTGGCAAAGTGAAATTTAAGATCACGCATAAACTCGTTCCTCCTTAAACTTGGGTCGGCTATCTTAAATCATTTGTCGTACTGCGCCAACACATCTTCCCTAAAATAATCCAAACGATCCCATTGATGTATAAGATGATAAGGTTTTCCTTGAGGGCTGTAAAGAACACCTTCTTTAAGAATCGGTTCAACCGCTCCTTCTTTAACTCCCTCCCCAGTCAAGCAGAAATGGTCATGCTGTGGATGGGTTATGCAGTAAGTGTCTTCTTTCTCTAAGTACCTCATCAGCCAGTTAAGCGTTGCCTGATCGGTAATTCTGCCAATGGATTTCATAGTAGTCATCCAAATAAGGAAATGTAAGTTTTGCATTTCCTTGGGCGTACCAAACATTGTCCCGCCATTCAAAATGTATCTTTCTTTATCTCTCTTTAAGAATGGCAGTTGAACATCTCTTTCAAACTCAAAATGCTCAATACACGCAAACCCGCTCGCTGGCATTCTGAATCCTTCAGATACCAAGATGACAAAATTCTCAAGGAAGTCACGATTTCCTTTAATGTCATCAAATCGAGATTTCCAATCAGGAACCCAATCAGCAGGGCTTTTTTGAAACACTACATCCTTGCAGTCAGCAACCATTACATACTTGTATTTGTGCCCATGATCATTTAAGTAATTCCAAAAAGCCAAATGCCTATCACGATAGATGTATAAGACATCTGCCTCGGGAACATCTACAACTTCTATGTCTTTGTCTTCTAATTTATCACGTACCTCTTGTGGCATGTCATGTGTAAGAAAGACAATATCTGCATCTGGGACATTCCTCTGAGCAGATGTAACATAAACCCAAAAAGTTTCTGTAAAAAAGTTTTGGCCGCTGGCATAACTCATCAGAAGATTTTCTTTTCTGATCATATTCGACTCCTTTGCGCATAATGGTTGACTTATAAGAGCAACCATTGAAGAAGAATGTTTATACGGGCTGTTTATCCAAGCACCGCATTCCAGCTTTGAGAAGACGATCTTTATCTAAACCGTCTGGCACATCCTTTTCTTTCATGTATTTGCCCAACATATCTTCTATGTTGGCAAGAACCTCATGGATTTCTTCCATGGCAGATGTGTCTTTTTCCTCAGAAATCTTCTTGTCTTTTTCTTTAAGATCAATACTTAAAGGTTGATGTTCTTTAGCGAGTTTTCTTTTAAGCTCAATAAGTTCCAAAGAGCCCAAGTCATCAACAGATATCCTAAGAAACTGACCACTGAAATCATAATTCTCATGTTCGATATCTTGAGGGGTGACAATTAAATGTTTTGGACTAAAATCGTTGACAATGTATTCTTTGTCCAAGGTTTCAAGATCCAAGACAATGATATGTTTCTGTTGAAAAGCCTCGCCAAATGTGAGTTGCAAAGGAGAGCCAACATATTCAACTTTGTCATTAAGATGTTGTGCCCCATGATAATGACCAAGGAATGTTACTTTCCAGTCATCAAACACAGTTGCGTCTACTTCGACCATTTCATTGTCATATTCAACAATTACATCAGACTTCGTTCCATAGAACGTATTTGTTTGTGCTCCATGAACTGCTAAATGACCAAACAAGATGTCTCCCACATTGTCCTTGAAAACTTCAAGTTCTTGAACTGGGTTTTCAGTATGTGGCATCCAATCAATTTTTGTATTGCCAACTGTAGTAGACATTGGCGAATCAATGATATGGACGTTAGGGATAGCGGTCAGCGGTTTGATTGAATTGACATCCCATCGTTCTCGATGATACATGTCATGATTGCCAACAAGCATCCAAAGATTTTTATCTTTGCAATCACCCAGCATTCTTTCCATGATTATTTCAAATGTTCTCAGATAATTCAAAACATCGATCTTTGATCGCTCATGGAATAAATCTCCAAGAAAGAAAATGTCATCACAGTCATTTTCCACTGCTTGATCAAAAACCCAAGTAAGAACATCCAGACAATGCTGGAGACGGTCACATCTATCTTTGTGCTTGTGTAGATGCAAATCAGAAAAGATCAATCCCTTAGACATAACGCTTCCTTCCATAAAGCTACAATTTCTTGTTTAAGAAACAAGAGTATCATGAATTAAGCTTCAAGGGAAGATCAACCCATTAAATGGGGAGCACTTCCGCCTATTGGATCAGCCATTCCGGGTGCAGGAGCAGGTGGAGCACCGCCCATCATGTCGCCGCCCGGTGGTGCCATTCCCATTGGATCAGCAGGGGGTTCTTCAGCCTGTTGTTGCTGTTGTTTAGCCAACTCTTCTTCTTGTTCCAAAGGTTTTTGGTTCAAAAGTGAGTCCAGAACATCCCACACATCAGCATATTGAGGAACTGGTGGTGGCTCTTGCTCGCCGCCGCCCATTGGAGGAGGAGCACCGCCAGCCATTGGGTCCATTCCGCCGCCCATAGGATCGCCGCCCATTCCGCCGCCCATAGGATCGCCGCCCATTGGAGGAGCACCGCCCATTGGAGCACCGCCCATATCCATTGGCCCTTCTTCGATTATTATAAAATCTCGAAATCTCATACAAGTATGTAGTTTTCTATTACAACTTTTGGATTGAAAGAATGATTGGACTTGTCGCATGTAAGAAATCCAGATACAATCAGACATCTAATCGGCCACAAGGTCATAACACCTCACACTGGTTCTGAAGGAGTAGAATGATGGAAAACATCGGCGAATTCATGCAGGGTTACGCTACCAAGGAAGTATTTACGGTCATTTCTGCCATTGCCGTTGCGTGGGTGGGGTGGAAAGCAGCAACAAAAACAGTTGGGATGGCAAAAGGTTTTGCACAAAAAGCCAGTTTTGCCGGTCTGACATCAGCTTTCTTGCTATTAGCTGGTTTTGGAGGACTCGGGGCTGGAATCGGAGAATTGGCATCTCGTACCACCGACGCTGAAACTGGAGTTGAATTCCAGTTGACCAATCAACAGTTGATTGATCTGGCCACAAACGAAAACGCAAACAAATCCCACGCAACTGAGGAAGTGTTGAAATACGCTACCACAAGAGACAAAGCAAATCGTGAATCGATTGCACCAGTTGCAATGACTGATTCTCAAGGTCGAACTTGGGTTGTTCAAAAAGAAAAAGAAGCTGAAGCAATTCAGGTTGCTTATGACCAACCTCAAGAACCTCGACCTTACGAAGAACTTCCTTTTGAAGTTGAAGAACAACAGGCGGCAATCAAGAACGATGAGTCGATCATGACAACACCTATGGCGTGGACGACAATCGGCATTGGACTTGCTTCCCTCATCGGAAGCTTCAGTGTCTTCTCAACTCGGAAGATACACAACGTGTAATCTTTGGACCACAAAATTCCCGTCTCAATTCGAGGCGGGAATTTTTTTTGTAAATAGAGTGAACCTTCTTGCGACTGCTGCGTCTTATCTATAGCAAACGAAATTTTTCAAAACAGGGCTTGCAAAATAATCGCAGGACCACTACTATACTGAGACAGTTGTTATAAAGACGATTGGCAAAGGAAAATAATCATGACCCAGTTCTTGTTTAGTTCATTATCGTATTCACTTTATTCCCTCCTTGGGAACAGGTGATCGTTATGGACTGAGCTAAATGCTCATGGGAAAAAAAAGCCCGACAATCCATAATGGATTGTCGGGCTTTTTTTTGTTGGTACACGGAAGCGAAGCGAATTGGTAAGCAATCTGATTTGAAATCAGACGCCCTTTACGGGGTTGCAGGTTCGAGTCCTGTCGCTTCCGCTAGAAGATATGGCATTGTAGGCAATCGGCAGACCACATTGGCTTAAAACCAGTGATGCTGTGAGTTCGAATCTCACCAATGCTACTTGGCGGGTTCAAATTTATTTTGAAATTGAACCCGACTTACTCCTTTATCTTAAAGGAGAAGTCATGCCATACAAAAACAAAGAAGACCACAAAGAAGCGAAGAGACGTTGGTATCTTAAAAACAAAAAAGAGGTCAACAAAAAATCGAGAGAAAGAAAAGTTGCGTTAATTGAATTCGTTAGAGATTACAAAAAACGAGATGATGTTTTTTGTGTTGACTGCGAAGAAGAACGCTGGCAGTGTTTGCAATTTGATCACATAAACAGAGAAGAGAAAATAGATTGTGTTTCAAATATGGCAAGAAGAGGAATGCCAGTAACAACGCTGTTAGAAGAGATTGAGAAGTGTGAAGTTGTGTGTGCTAATTGTCACTGTATCCGACACAATGGATTCCAGTGGGAAGGAGACACAAATATGGGATCGTAGGCAACTGGCAGACCACTTTGACTTAGAATCAGAGATGCTGGGAGTTCGAATCTCCCCGATCCTACTGACAATTTGATATGGCACGGTAGGCAACTGGCAGACCACATTGCTTCAAACGCAGTGATGCTCTCGGTTCGACTCCGAGTCGTGCTACTGGAGAATGAAATGAAAACTTTAGTTAAGACAATGGCGGAAAACAACATTGTGAGAAGTTGTTCGGAAGGACGACGATTGATCTCGCAAGGTGCCATTAAGTTAAATGGAGTTCTTGTCGATGACATCAGTAAAGAAGTTGAAGGAGATGAAGAAATACAAATAGGAAAAAGGGAAATGATCCGGTTGGATGAGGAGCTTGTTTCGAAAACAGGTGCGGTGTAACACCC
>Ga0209402_10006217_pt1 | contig 10498 bp, 6 predicted proteins | sample ArcticOcean_MG_C_3_FD_187437 | JGI IMG/M metagenome (GOLD analysis project Ga0209402, IMG submission 187437) | Marine microbial communities from western Arctic Ocean - ArcticOcean_MG_CB8_126 (SPAdes) (version 2) | ecosystem: Environmental > Aquatic > Marine > Oceanic | place: Arctic Ocean... | reverse complement strand
AGAAGCTGATATTCCTGGTGGAGATGGGTTCGAATTATTACTCTCCGTCGCCAAACCAGGAGGAGGATTTAAAACGTTTAGTAGACCTGAAAAAGAAGTCCTAATCTGTTATGAAGGAATCTGGAAAGTCGATTGGACTGGTGAGGGAGAAAGAGGAAGTTTTTTGCTCAATGCTGGTGATTTGTTTTCAGTACCTGATCACTTTGAAAGGTCGATGGAGTGTGTTGGGAAAAATGAGGGGTCCCTATACTCTGTCATAAATGAAAACTCACCGAAAGTTCCTAGTTGGACTAACTGATTTTATCACCCTTTGTCTATTTTCTTGTGGCCTGCACTTAAGTTGCTAAATTTATTGGCAAAAAAGTGGTTGGTAGGTGGGATCTCGAACCCCGGACCATCTGATTAAAAGTCAGACGGCCTCTCCACGCAACTCCAGCAATCCCAAGGGCTGAGGAGTACGACTCCACATTTGTACGCAAATTTGTACGCAAATTATCCATACAACCTCTTAGTTGATGCCCCAGTCTCAAGAGTTACCTCCTCGCTGAGGTGCGAATAACGATCTGTAGACGCTGCGGATTTATGGCCAAGGTGATTGGCTATATGTTCCAAACTCTTTCCATTCTTTCTCACATTTTAGAACGATCTAAATTATATGTCATATTAGACTTATAAAATCTCTCTTTTCTCATTTTATAAATTAACATTAGAAGAAATATTTTGAGAATTTATTTTATTCTAAGCAAATCATTTTTTGATTCTCTTAAATTTTGTGTCCAAATCAAAATATAAGCACCACTTTATCTATATCATTTTAGTCTTTCACTCCTCATAGAAAAACTCTTTCGTCAGAATCAGTTAAGCGTATAATTGTATACACTGCTACCCCAGTAGCCACTAATAAAATAGTAGAGAGAGATGCTGCTGTGCCAAATTCTCCATCGAGAACAGACAGATAAATGCGTACAGGCATTGTAACAGTTCCTCCAACATATAGAATAATTGAAGAGGATAGTTCATTAATAGCTGTTATAAAAGCCATCATTGCCCCAGCAAAAACACCTGGCAACATTAAGGGAAGTGTTATTTTAACGAAAGTCTTAGCTGGACCTGATCCAAGACTAGCTGCAGCGTCTTCTATACCAATATTAATTTGCTTCAAAATAGATACGCCTGAGCGAACGGAATATGGTAAGCGTCGAATAAAGATAACAAGTATAATAATTATAGCTGTTCCGGTAAGGACTACAGGTTTACTATTAAATGATACAATAAAGCCAAGCCCTAGTACGACTCCTGGCACTATATACGGTATCATTAACATGGAATCAAGTGATCCAGTGAGAATTGATGGTTTACGCGCAACAACATAACTAATTAATGTACCACAAAGTACAATTAAAATAACGGCCGAAGCGGAAAAAAGGAAACTATTAAATATTGCTTCAGGAACGTTGTTAATAACTTTTCTATAGCTATCTAATCCAAAACCCGACTGGAAAACTGGACCACTAGTATTTCGGAATGAGTTATAAATAACTACAATAGAAGGTAGTGAACTTAAAAATACAATAAAATAGCAGAGGAAGTGGACAGGTATTGTCGTTAATCTGGTTAATTTCTTTATTTCTGGGGGATTTAACATATTACTTCCAAAATCTTTATTTCTAATTATGATACGTTGCATGTAAACAAAGATAAGTGAAACAAGTATAAGTAATATGCTAACAGTTGATGCAAGCCCTAGATTGCCACCCATTTCACTAGTAAACAGGTTATATGCTACTGTTGAAAGTACGCGAAAATTCCTTCCAATAATAGAGGGTGTGCCAAAATCAGCCAAAGAAAGAACAAATGCGAGCAGAGCACCCGTACTAATCGCTGGTAAGATTAATGGTAGAGTAACATGTATGAACTTTGAAAAAGGAGTGTAACCTAGACTTTCTGCAGCATCCTCAAGGGAAGAATTGATATTACTAAGTGCACCTGATGTTAGCAAATATACAAATGGATATAATTTAAGACTAAAAACAATTACCATACCCAGAGGTCCATAAATGGTAGGCATTGGTATTCCTATTGACTCAAAACCATGACGTAACCAACCATTGGATCCAAGCATCGTTATCCAAGCATAAGCACCAATAAATGGGGGAGACACTAAGGCCAAAATTGCTAGGGTTGAGATAACTGATTTACCTCTTATTTTAAAGCGAGTAGTAAAAAAAGCTAAAGGGACACCGATTAAAAGAGCCCCGAACATGCTAGAAAAACCAACGAAAATAGAGTTATAGATAGCCTTACGATAATAACCTCTTCCAAGAATATCAATGTAATTTTGAAGGGTAAACGAGCCAGTTTTGTTATCGATAAAACTTGATACGAAAATATTATAAAGCGGTAAGATTAGTAGTAGTCCGACTATTAGGAACGCAAATAATATTACAAAGCTCCAAATGTTATTGAGAGATTTTAGTAAACTCTTCACAATTTTAAAACCTTAACCCGTTATCTTTTTCAAAAAACATTACCGCCTTATACGGTAACTCTAAATAAACAGTTTTGCCTACTTCTTCAAGAAAACTCTCATCAGGATGGGTTATATTAGCCATAATCATATTGCCGTCAATCAATTTAACATGCAATTGAGCTTCTCGCCCAGAAAAAGAAATTTTTTCAACTATTCCAGACAACCTTATAACGTTATTATCTAACACAGAATTCTGATTTGAAATAACAACTTCTTCAGGTCGAATACCTATTTGATATTTATCATTATCACTTACATCGATCTTTAGATCAGAAAAAGATTCGATTTCCCTTAGTTTGTCTAAATTTTGATCTTTCATTCCTGCTAAAGGCCACGGCAAAAAAATCATACTGCCAACGAATGAAGCTACAAAATGATCTACTGGTTTATTGTAGATTTCCCAAGGAGTGCCAACCTGAACCATTTGACCTGAGCGCATAATACATATTCGGTCAGAAATAACTAACGCTTCTTCCTGATCATGCGTCACATATATGGTAGTTGTACCAAGATGCTTTTGAATTTGTCGAATATCTTCACGTAATTCAATTCTTAGTTTGGCATCTAGGTTAGAAAGCGGTTCGTCCATCAATAATATTTTTGGTTGGATAACCAAAGCTCGAGCTAGACCTACCCGTTGTTGTTGTCCCCCACTCAACTCATTAGGCATTCTTTTTTCCAATCCGGAGAGTTGTACAGTTTCTAATGCCTTTGAAACACGAGTTTTTAATTCCTGCCCAGATACTTCTCTATTTCGAAGACCAAAAGCAATATTATCTTCCACAGACATGTGAGGAAATATTGCGTAATCTTGAAATACCATCCCGATATCACGACGGTATGCTGGAAGGTTGTCAATTTCTAGCCCTTCAATCATTATATTCCCACTATCTTGTCTATTAAATCCAGCTATAGTTCTTAGAAGCGTAGTTTTACCACATCCACTTGGTCCGAGGAGAGTGAATAGCTCGCCTGATTGTATTTCCAGAGTGAATTGCTTGAGTGCTTCAACTTCCGAATATCTTTTTTTAAGATTAATAAGTTGGACTTTTGACATTTAGACAATTAACTGAGAAAAATAAGTTAAGCAAAAAAAATACTTGGCGAATGGCTTAATCTGCCATAAACACCAAGTATTTCCTGTGGACATTTATAAAGGAAGTATATTATTAATGAAGCTATTCACCAATCAAAATTTCGTTCCACTTATTGCGGAAGAGGTCCTTATTACCTGCTGACCATGAAAAGTCATAAGGTACGACTTTAAATGCAGAAAGAGGGGGAAGATCACCACTTGCAGATACATCATTTCGGATTGGTCGGCGTCCCATTTCTTGAACTAGGAATTCTTGGGTTTCCTTTGAAAGTGCCCAATCGATGAAAAGTTTCCCATTTTTTGAGTTTGGACCATTTTTCACAAGTGCTATACCGTCTGGAGCAGCCACTGTACCATCCTCAGGATAGACTATCTCAACAGGCCCACCACCTTGGACGTATTTATAGGCATTGTCCTCTAGCGTAACTCCCACAGCTGCTTCCCCATCATTCACAAACCTTGGTACGGCACTTGAACTTCCTGAGAGCACAAAATTCTGTAGAATCGGTTTATAAACATCCCAACCATTGTCTCCATAAATTGTAAGTACCGTGGCTAATTGCATGTAAGATGAACCGGATTTGTCAGCTCGAGCTGAAGATATTCTGCCCTTAAAATCTGGCCGTGCCAAATCCCACCAAGTGCGTGGATACTGAGAAGGTTTTAGAAGATTCTTATTGACAATGAATACATTGACAATCGCTGTATAAGGCAACCAGTTTGTTCCAACTTTGAAAGCCGATTCTATTTTGTCATATCCAGCGGGGATATAGTTTGCCAAAATATCTGAACTGGCCTCTAATTGTTCACCGCCAATAGACCAAATTACATCAGCCATTGGGTTTGCACGCTCTGCGTTGGCACGATTGATGATATCTCCAGAGCCGGCTTTAATAACTTCGGCCTTTATCCCTGTTTTGGCCTCGAAACGAGGCACCATTGCATCAATAATGGCCTGCTTATGTGCGCTATAAAGTACGACCTTTCCACCAGCAAAAACCAAATTAGCAGGTGCTATTGCCATTATCCCCATAATAGCGAATAATGCGGGTTTTTTTATATTTGCAAACATAGTAATTCTCCTTCGTATTTTAGATTTAATAAAAACCTATCCACATAAGTAGGTCTTTTAATTGATCAACATTAAATTTAATGTTGCTAGCCCGACATGGACTAATTCGGCATTCTAAAAGGATATTTATCTTTTAATTCAAAAGAATAAAGAGTGGTCATCCTAAAAAAAATTCTAAAGCATATTGCCCCTAATCTCTTGCTAACAGAAGCTTTTAATATTAGCCTATACTTAAAGTTATTGTATCTATCAATATTTAAAATCCTCTGGCCTCAGGTTCTGAACTGAATTAGAATTCAGTGCAAATCTTATCACAAAATTTACTTCTGTCAAGTTTTGTAATTTTAGAAATGCATTCTAAGTCATAATTTAGCTCAAAATAAATGTTCTAGAGTTTAGATGCATCCTTACTAATACTTCCTTGCAGCAAAATTTTTTTTCTTGAAAAGGATATAGACTTTATTAGATACTGATTATTATGATTGTTTATTTGGAAAATATATTTTGCTTGTAAAATGATATATTCAATTTATACAAATCATACCATTTTGTAGATTATAGATTAATACAGATATTATAATAGTTTTTTAATTTCAAAACATAATAAAATATCATACTTAATGCAAAATATTTCACTCTTAATTCTTGCTGCTGGAATAGGTTCACGCTTTGGGGGTCTAAAACAAATGGCATCTATAGGAATAAATGGAGAATCAATTATTGATTATTCTGTTTATGATGCCATCGAATCTGGTTTCAACAAAGTAGTCTTTGTAATTCGTCGTGAATTCCAAAAAGAATTCAAGGAAAAATTTTTTAAAAAATATGCTGAAAAAATTCAGCTTGAATTTGTATTCCAAGAATTAAATGATCTCCCAAAAGGATTAACGTGTCCAAAAGAACGCAAATTGCCTTGGGGAACAGGTCATGCCATTTTATCTGCTTCTAATTTGATAAAAGAACCTTTTTGTGTAATTAATGCTGATGATTATTATGGTCGTGAGTCTTTTAAAAAAATAATAGATTTTTTTTCTAAAGATTCTAAGAATTTGAGTATGGTTTATTTTAAATTAGGAAGGACACTATCACCTTATGGAGGGGTTAATCGTGCAATTTGTAAATTAAATCATGGTTTACTTGTGAACTTAATTGAAATAGATAATATTCAAAATAATAATGGCATAATTATGTCTAATAAAAAATATAAACTAGATGCAAGATCGCCAGTATCATTAAATATGTGGGGATTCAGACCATCCATATTTGATCATTTAAAAGAAATGTTTGTAAAATTTATTAAAACAAACGGAGATGATATAAATAGTGAATTTTTAATACCTACAGTAATAAATTATCTCCTACAAACGCAAAGAGAAAAAGTTTTTGCTCTAAATAGTAATTCTAATTGGTTTGGCATTACTCATAAAGAGGATAGTCCATTCGTTGGATTTCAGATGCAGAAAATAGTTGATAATGGAGAATATCCAAAAGTATTATTTTAAATAGCTAATTAAGACTATTAAGCATACAAATTCACAAGTGATTATGAACGCATAATTCCTAATGTTAAAAGGATCACAACCTTCAAAATTTTCCTTGTCTCTCCTTTCTATTTGTAAGTAATCTGTATGCTTGTACGCAATTGTACGCACGATTTTGGAGGTTGAGTGGATTTGGGTCACACCACTTAACTTACTAAAATTGTTAGTAAAAAGTGGTTGGTCGGTGGGATCTCGAACCCTGGACCACCTGATTAAAAGTCAGATGTAGTGGGTAAATAGGTGGAAACAGCAACAAATAAGGATAACACTATCAGTAAGTTCATTGAACCTCACCTTAGTCACATATCCCAGGATATGGTTTGAACCCTGATTTGAAGTAAAATTGAATGTAGAGACGGCTCTGCAAATCCGTAAAACTAAACCTCCAAAATAACTCACATTTGTTCGGAGTGACACGACAAAACACGTTACTGTCCAGTCAACTTTTTACTTCTTATCTATAAATATGCAGTAAAGAGGAAACGGTTCACACAAAAGAAAAAACTATCTGACTTTCCCCGATTCTGCAGGTCTTCCAGCCAGTTTGCTCTTTGTGCTTTGTTTATTACACCCTTATTTTCTGCATTTTTAGAAATCCACTTCAGCATTCCGTGTGAAAAATTACTTGGAGAATATTCTGTATTTAGAATAGGAATGGGGTCAACTTTAATTTTAGAAAACCCATGTTTTTGCAGAAGTGGTTTTAAATGCACCGGAAGATTTGGACTTGGAACAGAATTATCCCAGGCTGAAAATATTTTATTTGTCAAAGAATCATCTGCATTGTTTAAAACCACTCCCCGCCAATCAGTTTCCACAATAACAAGCCGTCCTCCCGGTTTTAGAATGCGCCGCATTTCAGCAAGCACATTTGGAACATCCTTTACATAGAGCAAAACCTGTGTACAGGAAACTGCATCTAAAGTTTGATCATCAACGGGCAACTTGCCTGCATCTCCTTTGTAAAATTCTGTCTGTTGCAAGCCTTCGCAACGCTTTCGGGCGTGGCTTATCATTTCAGGATTTTTATCTAATCCAATTACTTTACCTGATTTACCAACCTTCAGTGCCATTTCATGTGTGAGGAATCCAACACCACAACCTATGTCTAAAACCAGCTCACCAGGTTTAAGTTTCAGTGCAGCCAAAGTTTTCTGCCGTTGCTTCACTATGTCGGCAAGTCGGTAGCTTTCCTCTAAATCCTGGGCTTCTGAAACTCTGTGTTTAGTTAATTTTGGCATAATCAATTAAGGAAAGTATGTAAATGAAGATCATCTGTTATTCTTTTTGAAGAAACTAAATCTTTGCTGAGTAGCACTTGCCAGTATAAGTGCTACCAAAATAACGGCAACACCCAAGGTCTGAGACAGTTCTAAACTTTCTCCAAGTAAAATGACAGCAGCTAAAATGGAAACCAGCGGTTCAAAATTCAGCATTAGACTAGTTTGCTCTGAACCGATGGTTTTTGTGGCAGCAAATAAACTCAACTGTCCAAAGACAAACAAAATACAAATTGTTGCTATTCCTGACCATACCCATGTTGTCTGAGTCAATGAAAAAGAGTCAGTGAAAAATAGAACCAGTCCAACCAAGATGACTCCTATTGTGTTAGACAAGAATACCAGATCAGACATGGATATTATTTGAGTTGCTTTAGTGGCGCCAACAATCATTCCCGCTGAAAAAATTGAACCTACCAGAACAAGTGCTATTCCACGCCAGTCAAGTACTTCCCAAGTTGGTCCAAGACTCAGAGCCAGACCTGAAAAAGCGAGAACAAATGCAAAGAGTTTTATCCAACTTACGACTATACCGTGAATGATGAAATTTAAAAGCAAAACCCAAAATGGAAAGGTGAAGAACAGCAAAACACTGAGGCTTACGGGAATGTATTTTACTGAGCCTAAATATCCCAAACTCATTCCTGCAATACAAAAACCTATCGCAATAATCAAAAAAATAATAGGTAAATTAGTTTCCTGCAAAGATTTACGAATCACATATTTTAGATTATTTTTGTGAGAGTATGCAGACCAGATTCCCATCAGCAGACTTCCTGCAAGGAGGCGAAAAAAAACAACTGTTTGTGGCGAAGCACCTTCGTCGTACGTTAGTTTGGCAAGGGTAGTTATCAGCCCAAAAGAAGAGGCACAGCCGATAACATATAGATAACCTCGAGGAATCATTGACGTACCCGTTCCATTTTAGGATCGTAGAGCGGGCCAAGTTGTAGTTTACATGAATGACGGACGGTGGCGACTTCGAGTTCGTAAGTTCCAGAAATAAAGTATTCATTGTCAACGCCTTCCGGATTTCTGACATATCCGTAGCCAATATTTTTGTTTACGGTGTAGCCCCAGCCTCCACTGGTCAACCAACCGACGACCTCGCCGTTGCGGTAAATTGTTTCACGCCCCAGCAAAACAACATCTGGATCATTAATCGTGAAACAGGCCAGGCGCTTTTTCAATGGTTGTTTTTGTTTAGATAACAAAGCTTCGCGACCGATGAAATCAGTTCCGGATTTTAATTTAACTGCCCAACCCAATCCGGCTTCAAAAGGTGTAGTGTCAGCGGTTATGTCCGCTCCCCAGGCACGATAGCTTTTTTCCAGACGCAAAGATTCTATCGCCCGATATCCCGCATTGGAGATTCCAGAATCCTTTCCGGCTTCCATCAAAACTTCGTAAACCGAATCTGCAGAATCACGAGGCATATGCAGTTCCCAGCCCAATTCTCCTACATAAGTTACTCGCAAAGCCAAAATATTCGTAATTTCCTTTGAAAGTTCTTCTTTAATTACAATGTTTTGGCACGTTCCAAAGGGAAAATTATCATTTTTCAGATCGTTTTCCGTAACTTGCGCCAAAACCTCACGCGCCAAAGGCCCCATCAATGAAAAGGTCGCCCATTCTTCGGTGATGTCATGCAGTTCAACTTTTTCATCTACAAGGAATTGACTGCGAATCCAAGCTGAATCGTGTGTCCGGAATCCGGTTCCGCTCACCAAATAAAATTCATCTTTTGCCAAACGTGCCACGGTCAAATCGCACTCGATGCCGCCTTTGGAATTGAGCATTTGAGTGTACGTCAAAGCACCGGAAGGTTTGGCGACATTGTTGGCACAAATTCGGTTCAGGGCTTTTTCTGCATCAGTGCCGATGATACGGAATTTTGCAAACGAACTTTGGTCAAAAAGTGCCACACGTTCCCGCACCGCACGATGTTCTTTGCCGACGTGAGGAAACCAATTTTGTCTGCCGTAAGAATAAATATCCTGCGCTGTCTCGTCTTCCGGAGCAAACCAATTGGGGCGTTCCCAACCGAGTTTGGAACCAAAACACGCTCCTTGTTCTTTCAAATGTTCATAAATCGGTGAGGTCAAAACAGGACGACCGCTTTCGTGTTCTTCGTGCGGCCAACTGAGGGTGTAATGTTTGCCGTAAAGTTCCAAAGTTCGGTTGCGCACCCAGTCTTCGTTTTTGTGGAGATTGCTGAAACGGCGGATGTCCACAACCCACAAATCCATCGGCGGTTCTCCGGCCAAAATCCATTCCGCTAAAGCTTTTCCGGCACCTCCGGCGGCGGCGATTCCGAAAGCATTGAATCCGGCTCCAACAAAATAATTTTTAACTTCCGGAGCTTCGCCTAAAATAAAATTGCCGTCTGGAGTAAAGGATTCCGGGCCGTTCATCAGTTTCCTAATTCCGGCATTTTCCAAAGCAGGAACACGCTCAACTGCCGGAAGCATCAATTGCTCAAAATGATCAAAATTTTCAGGAAGCAATTGAAATATAAAATCTTTTGGAATGGGTTTTGAGTCCCATACAATCGGATTCGGTTCGTAACCGCCCAACACCAAACCGCCCACTTCTTCCTTCCAATAAGTCAACTTATCCGGATCACGCAAAGTCGGCAAATCCCCGGTCACGCCCTGAATCTCTTCGGTGATTAAATACTGATGTTCCACCGAAACCAAAGGGACGTTCACCCCGGCCATTTTGCCCAGTTCATTGGCCCATTGTCCGGCACAATTGACCACGGTTTCACAAAGAATTTCCCCATTTTCGGTTTGCACAGCGGCGACTTGTTGATTTACAAGCCGGATACCCGTTACCGAAGTTTCTTCAAAAATGGTGACACCGCACATCCGTGCGCCTTTGGCCAATGCCTGCGTGATGTCCGAAGGATTGGCCTGTCCGTCCGTTGGCAAAAATGCCGCTCCGATTACGTCTTCAACTTCCATCAACGGCCACAAT
>Ga0209402_10006216_pt1 | contig 10498 bp, 7 predicted proteins | sample ArcticOcean_MG_C_3_FD_187437 | JGI IMG/M metagenome (GOLD analysis project Ga0209402, IMG submission 187437) | Marine microbial communities from western Arctic Ocean - ArcticOcean_MG_CB8_126 (SPAdes) (version 2) | ecosystem: Environmental > Aquatic > Marine > Oceanic | place: Arctic Ocean... | reverse complement strand
CACGCTATAGTCGTTTCGATCGAATCGAACGAGTGACAAGCTGTTGACCTTGCAGTTTTCGACACGTCTTGCCTCAAAACGATCATCCGGAATGCGAAGCATCGCCATCCGGTCATCTTCAAGCAGTTCGGCCTTCGTGCCCCCCTTACCGCGTAATTTACGCTGCAAGTCCTGGCGGCAATCCTCGGCCAACTTCCGATTGAATTCCTCAAAATCATCAAACTGAGGGATCGGCACCATGAAGTTGCTACGCGAGAACTTGACCAAACCTTCGGTGTGGCCTTTTTCGTTGGGACGTCGAACTAAACAGAAGTGGTGCTCGTAAAGATGGTGCGATTGCAATCGCAAGAACTCTTTCGTTCGCTTGTCCCCACGGCGGCCGACAATCTTGGCGACCGCGATCTTCGAGTTGTCGTAGCTGATCCGCTTGGGAACACCACCAAAGAACTCAAACGCGCGAACGTGACCCTCCTGAAACGTTTCGGTGCATTCCCTTGGAAATGCCTGACAGAAGAAGGCGTCGCTGTAAGGCAGCGACATCACACAGAACATGACCTTGATCTCACGGCCACGATAGATGGCTTTCGCCTCGCCGAAATCGAACTGGGCTTCGCCCGGTGGATGTGAGAGAGGCATGAACACTTCGGTCGACTGCCGCTTCCACCGTCGAATCTCATCACGAACAACCGTGATCCCACCGGTGTAGCCGTGCTCACTGCATAGTCGATCAAAGATTCGCTTGCCCGTGTGGCGCTGCTTCTTGTGGACCTGCTTGTCGGCTTTGAGAATCTCGTGAATGATCGGGACGAAGGGCCCGATTGTCGGTTTGTCTCGCGTCGCCGTCTGGCAATAGCCGGGCGGTTCCGCGTGGGACAGAATCTTCTGAATCGTCCGAAAATTCAAATTGTACTTCTTGCAGGCTTCACGCCTGCTCATCCCGCCGGTGAGAACGTCGTGACGGATGTTCGTCCAGGTGTCCATGTCGGTAATCACTCATTTCCCTCGCGATTCTGAGCATTGTGTGACTTGCATCGATCAATCGATAAACGCAAGTCTTGCTCAGAATCAGCGAGCAAGGGTTATGAGCGTTGCACATTTCGACCGGCGAAAGGCGCTGCACTTTCCGACCGGTGTTTACAGTCTTCAGTTCGACCTGCGCGACTTACGGTGTCCCGAAAAACCTGCCAATTAGCGAAGAAACGCCTCAACAGCCAATCAATCCCTACGGGTGGTCGAAGTTGTTCGTCGAGCGGATTCTCCTCGACAAGGCGGCGGCAGATCCCAAGTTTGCCTTCACGGCTTTGCGTTACTTCAACGTGGGCGGTTGTGCCGAAGACGGAAGTCTGGGCGAGGATCACAATCCCGAAACTCACCTGATTCCGCTCGTGCGGCAAGTTGCGGCTGGCCGCCGCGACGCGATTACCGTCTTCGGTACCGATTACGATACTCCGGACGGAACGTGCATAAGAGACTATGTCCATGTCGATGATCTCGGCCGCGCCCATCTGCTGGCAATCGAAAGACTGGACGCCGAGCAGCCTCAACACTACAACGTGGGGATCGGTCACGGTTACTCGGTCCGGGAAGTGATCGAGTCGGCAGAGCGCGTGACAGGTCGGAAAATTCGTGTCAAATATGGAGACCGGCGGCCTGGCGATCCGCCGAAACTCTGGGCCAACGCCGACCGAATTCGCTCGAAACTGGGCTGGAGTCCTAAATTTACCGACCTGGACGCCGTGATCAGTACCGCGTGGGAATGGATGCAGACGCATGCGAACGGTTACAAAACATCTGGCATTGAAGAGACGTCCGCAGACTGAAACCTGACTTGAACCGGGTGTCATCACATTTTTCGCATCATCACATCTTACATAGTTCCAATGCAGCAAGTCCTCCAAAACATCCGAAACGGCGAACTCGCGGTACAGCAGGTGCCGGCGCCGATGGTGCGCGACGGTGAGGTGCTGATTGCAAATCGCGCCTCGGTGGTGTCGGCCGGGACCGAGAAGATGGTGCTGGAACTGTCGAAGAAATCGTTGCTTGGCAAGGCCAGGGAACGGCCCGATCATGTGCGGCGAGTCCTGGAGAAAGTTCGTAATGAGGGCCTTCTGCAGACGATCCAACAGGTTCGCGAAAAACTCGATTCACCGATGACGATGGGGTACAGTTCGGCCGGTGTGGTTCTCGCATGTGGAAATGGAGTTCAGGAATATAAGCCGGGCGACCACATCGCTTCGAATGGCCCGCATGCCGAGATTGTCTGCGTGCCGAAGCATTTGTGTGCTCGCATTCCCGAGGGCGTTGCCTTCGAACAGGGGGCATTCGCCGTGCTTGGGGCGATTGCCATGCAGGGCGTGCGTCTGTCGGAAGCCAACTTGGGCGAAACGGTATTCGTGATTGGTCTCGGTCTCGTCGGTCAGTTGGCTGTCGGGTTGCTTTCGGCGGCCGGATGTCACGTGATCGGAATAGACCTCGACGCATCCAAGTGCGAACTGGCGTTGAAGATGGGGGCGGCGATTGCTCGTCCTGGAATCTCGGCCGCCGACGTTTCCGGGCAAAGCGGTGGGCGCGGTGCCGATTCAGTTTTGATTACTGCATCGACAAAATCGAATGGTCCCATCGAGTTGGCTGCCGCATCGGTCCGGCAGAAGGGACGCGTTGTTCTGGTTGGCGTCGTTAGCTTGGAGATCGACCGCCGGCCGTTCTACTTTAAGGAGGCCGAGTTCGTCGTCTCGTGCTCGTATGGCCCTGGCCGGTACGACACCGATTACGAAGATCGGGGACACGACTATCCGGCGGCCTGGGTCCGCTGGACGGAGCAGCGAAATATTCAGGCAGTGCTCGATTTGATAGGACGTGGGCGGCTGGATGTTTCCCCGCTCATTTCGCATCGGTTCTCAATCGATTCCGCCCGCGAAGCGTACAATTTAATTGAGAAAGGCGACGAGCCTTACCTTGGTGTCGTTCTGCAGTATTCAGGCGCCGAACCGACCGGAATCAATCGAAGTATCGTTCTCCGGTCCCCAACTGAAACTAAAGGTCAAATCGGTTTGGGCGTATTGGGTGCGGGAAACTTTGCCCGCATGGTGCTGCTTCCCGCGATCAAGCGTTGCGAATCACTTTCTCCGCGCGTGCTTTGTTCTGCGGGCGGAGTCTCAGCTGCCCACAGTGGGCAGAAGCTCGGCTTCGAGAGAGCGACGACCGATGAGGGCGAGGTCTTTGCAGATGATGCTGTTGGGGCGGTCGTTTCGATCACACAGCACGATCAGCATTGCCGTCACGTCTTGCGAGCCATTGAATCTCGTAAACCGATCTTCGTCGAAAAGCCGCTTTGCCTTTCCGTCGATGAACTCAACCAGATCGAAGAAGCGATTCGTGATGCCGGCGATCAGGCCCCATTGATCATGGTTGGTTTCAATCGACGATTCTCGCCGGCTGCCGGTATGGTGAGAGATTTCTTTCAGAACGTCACGGAACCTCTGACGGTTTCGTTTCGCTTCAACGCCGGAGCAATTCCCGCCGAGCACTGGACTCAAAACGAGGAAGTCGGCGGCGGCCGAATTATTGGCGAAGCCTGCCACGGCATCGATCTGGCGACATACCTCTGCGATTCGCCACCTGTGCGTGTGTTTGCCGAATCGATCGGAGGGCCGAACGCGCCCGAAATCGTTGACGACCAATGTTTCATCACGCTGCGGCATGCCAACGGATCGATCTCGAACATCGCCTACCTGGCCGGCGGCGACAAAGCGTTCCCCAAGGAACGTATTGAAGTCATCGGCGGCGGACGCGTGGCGGTCATCGACGACTTCCGTTCCGTCACCACCTGTGCATCCGGTAAGATCCGCACGCAGAAACTAAGAGGCCAAGACAAAGGTCATGCCGCGGAAATCGCAGCATTTGCAAAGGCCGTGACTGACGGTACGGTCGCTCCAATCCCCTGGCCGGACCTGCGCGCCGTGAGTCTTACATCGCTGTTGGCCGTGCAGAGCTTGCGGGAAGGCATGCCATTTGACGTCACCTGAGATGAAAGTGCATGCGCTGGCCGATCAATTTTCGCACGTTCCTTTCCGTGCTGCGTTTTCGTAATTCTATTTGTGGTGGACGACGCACCTTTGAAAATTCTGTTCCTCACACACTACTACCCACCGGAAGTCAATGCTCCGGCGTCGCGGACTTTTGAGCATTGTGTGCGCTGGGCGCGGGCGGGGCATGATGTCACTGTTGTGACTTGCGCGCCGAATTGTCCGGATGGGGTTGTGTTCGAGGGATACCGGAACCGGTTGCGGCGGCAGGTCGAGATGGTTGACGGTGTGCGGGTTGTGCGGGTCTGGACTTACCTCGCCAAGAATGCGGGAACTGTCAGGCGGATTACGAACTATCTGTCGTACATGTTCAGTGCGATTCTCGCCTGCTTGAGGCTGCCACGGCCGGATGTGGTGATCGCAACGTCGCCGCAGTTTTTTTGCGGTTGGGCGGGTGTGTGGGTGTCGCGACTGAAACGCTGCCGTTTTGTATTAGAGATCCGCGATATCTGGCCGGAGTCGATCCGAGCAGTCGGTGCCTTAAAAAACGGGTTGCTGCTGAGGAGCCTCGAATTTCTGGAACGCCGGCTCTACCGGGCGGCGGATCACATCGTGACCGTTGGCAATGGGTACCGCGAGCGGGTGCTGGAGAAGTTCGACCGTCCGGAACGGATTTCAGTGATCACCAACGGCGTCGATCTTCAGCAGTTCGAGCAGACGGACCCGGACGACGAATTTCGCCGACGGTGGGGACTGGACGGGAAATTCGTTTGTTCCTACATTGGCACGATCGGCATGGCGCATGGCCTGGAAGTCGTGCTGAAAGCTGCGCGAAGTTTCCAGGAGTCAGGACGAACCGACGTTAAGTTCCTATTTGTCGGCGATGGGGCTCAGCGGGAGTGGCTGCAGGTCGAAGCAAAAGAATCGGGCCTTGATGATCTGGTGGTCTTCACCGGACGCCTTTCCAAAAATGAGATGCCGAAGGTGCTCGCGAATTCCGATGCCTGTTTGATTCATCTGCGGGGCTGCGAGTTGTTTGGATCCGTTATCCCGTCAAAAATCTTTGAGATCATGGCGATGCAGCGGCCGATCATTATGGGAGTGCGGGGCGAGGCCTGCGATATCGTGATGGAGTCGGGGGCCGGTCTCGAGATGGAGCCCGATTCCCCGGAGTCGCTGGTCGCGTGCATTGAAAATCTGATTGACACGCCCGGTCTGGCACAACAGCTTGACAGCAAAGCCCGCGAGTACGTGGCCCAGAAGTTTTCACGCGACGTTTTGGCCAGCCGATTCCTGACTATGCTGGAATCGTTGACAGGCCAGAATGTGACGCAGCCCACCTCTTCGGCGGCGTCGGAAGAGCCGCTGACAGAAACCGCACGGCCGTGAGAACTAGCTATGTCATCCTCGCCTGGCTCCGGTGATTCTTCTTCTCCACCAGAAGCGACCCACGCAGCGGAGTGTTCAAACAAGCACGCTGCGATGCCGAATGGTGGCTGGCGATCACCGGTCACGTCGCCTGGCCTGATGGGAAGACTTAACCGCATACTGTCAACGCTGCGGTATCATCACCTACAACAACTGCTCAGACGAAGTTTCGAGCTTGCACGAAAAAAATTGCCGGCGAGACACGGCGACCGTTATGTGATTCGACCGACTGATCTGCCGAATCTGCGAGATGAACCGGGGCTTGTGGAGATGGCTGGCCGTAAGCTGGCCACGCGCCGTTCGCGAAACGCGGGCAGCGATGTCTCCCGGTTTCAGGATGGTTGTTTTCGGTTTCTCAATCGAGAAGTACAGCTATCGCCGGGGGACTGGCGGCTCTCCGAACAGGGCGATTTGCCTCATCTTTGGCGATTCCACTTCCACTACCACGATTTTTTGCTTGATGCCGCAATGCCGGGATTGGACGGCGTCGAGTTACCATCGATTGAAGAGGCCTGGCGGTTTGCGCTGTCATGGATCGATGGCAATCCGCTGACCTATCTGTACATGCATCGGGACGCGTGGCATCCCTTCTGCATTTCCCGGCGGCTGCCGGTGTGGGTCTCGCTGTGGACGATCGCTCCGCCTACACCCGGCGCACGTGAGCGAGTCCTGGGCAGTTTGCTCCAACAGGCTCGCTTTCTGAACCGGCACCTGGAGTGGGATCCGGGTGGCAACCATTTGGTTGAGAATTTGCGAGCATTGGCCATTTCAGCCGCTTTCATGGACGGGGCAGAATCGGAAGGATGGATTCGGACCATCCGTCAAGTTTTGCCGGACCAACTTCGCGAGCAGGTTCTTGAACATGGCGAGCACTTCGAGCGGTCTCCCATGTATCACTCTCACATGTTGGATGCCGTGTTGGACATACGGGACGCGTTTCAGCAAATTGCACCGGAAATTTCTGAGTTGTGTTCCAGCGTGGCAGTCCGAATGTCAGAATTTTTAAAGGAGATCCTGCATCCTGACGGCGAGATTCCATTGTTGGGCGATTCCGTCCTGAAGGAAGCGCCGTCTGCCACGATTCTGATCGGTGCGACAAACCAGAATGTGCCGCCGACGCAGATCAGTGAGGCAAGTGCCAATCTGGTTGGCCCCTATTGGATCTGGAAAGAACAGGAATGTCGTCAACTCCTCTTCGATGCCGGACCGGTTGGTGCCGATCATCTTCCCGCCCACGCGCACTGCGATCTCTTGAATCTGGAGATCTCGATCGCCAAGCAGCGGGTCGTCGTTGACACGGGAGTGTATAACTACGCTGGCGATGCAGCACGGCAACACTGTCGATCAACGGCCGCACACAACACGTTGCAAATTGACGGCCAGGATCAGTGTGATGTTTGGTCCAGTTTCCGAATGGGATACCGCGGGCATCCGACACAGATTCAAACTGGGGAGCAGCATGGTTTTTCCTGGGCGAAGGCGTCGCATGACGGTTATCGTCGAATTGGCGTTCCGAGTACGAAACGCTTGATCGCCTGTCGCCGGGGCGGACCGTGGATCATCGTCGATTGGGCGGTCGGCACAGGAACGCACCGTTTGACAAATCGGTTGCATTTGCATCCGGACGTTCAAATTATCGACAAACGGGACTCAACCATCACGTTGGCCGTCGGTGATAGTCGGCTATTCGTGACCGGTCTCGGGGATGGCGAACTGACGGTCGAAGAAGACTGGTACTGTCCAGAGTTCGGGCAGCGGTTGGCAGCCCCGGTTCTGGTGTGGGAGGCAACGCTCCAACTTCCAGCCGTCTGTGGTTGGTGTTTCACCTGGAACAACGACGATGACGTCCCCAGTGTGACGATCGATCAGGGAACGGACATCATGATTCGTGTGGACGACGGGAAGCAGCCGTGGCACTGGAAGATTCCAATTTAGATAATTCAGAATTCAGAATCTGCCGCCGTGAGCGACAGAGTGTTTAAGAAGGCGCATACCCATGCACGAGATCAACTTGGCTTGCATCGTTGGCGCGCGGCCAAACTTCATGAAAATGGCGCCTCTGTTACGGGCGTTTGAATCTTATCCCAACGTTAATCCCGTGTTGATTCACACCGGACAACATTACGATGCCAATCTCTCTGACGTCTTCTTTACTGAGTTGGGAATGAAACGCCCCGACATTTCTTTAGAAGTCGGCTCGGGAAAACATGGGGTTCAAACAGCACGCATCCTCGAACGCATGGAGCAGACGCTGGAAGAAGGGACTGCAGACGGGCAACCCTACGACCGCGTCGTGGTGGTTGGCGATGTGAATTCGACGATGGCGGCAACGCTGGCTGCCGTAAAACTGGGCATTCCCGTCGCCCACGTCGAGGCCGGGTTGCGGAGTTTCGACCGCACAATGCCGGAAGAAATCAACCGTATTGTGACCGACTCTCTTTCCGACATGCTGCTTGTCTCCGAGTCTGCAGGGATCGAGAATCTCCGGCGGGAAGGGCATCCCGACGATCATCTTCATCTCGTTGGAAACGTGATGATCGACACTCTCCAACGATTGTTGCCGCAGGCTCGCGAACGCAACACGCTTCGCGAGCACAATCTGGAGCCCGGTCAATACGGCGTTGTGACACTGCACCGTCCCGCGAACGTGGACACGCCGGAGGTGCTGGCAAGACTGTTGGACGTCCTGGTCGAAACCAGCGATCGTCTCAAACTGGTTATCCCCCTGCATCCCCGAACGAAGCAGAGAATCGAGGACTTTGGATTGGCAGGGAAATTATCAGATGCGCCTGGAATTGTGGTCTTGCCCCCGCTCGGTTATCTCGATTTCCTGGCGCTCACGTCTCAGAGCCTGTTGGTGGTGACAGACTCCGGCGGGCTGCAGGAAGAATCGACCGTCTTGGGTATCCCCTGTTTGACGATGCGGCCCAACACCGAACGGCCGGCAACTGTCGACGAGGGGTCCAGTACGTTGATCGGCAGTGATGCGGAAAAACTCGCGCGGCATATCGAACAGATTCTCAGCGGGGACTATCCGCGCGGAGTTGTACCCGACTTGTGGGACGGCCACGCAGCCGACCGTATCGCCAAAATTCTGGTGAATCAGTCGTAGTAGGGAAACCCTTGGTGTCGCGCGCTATGAAACCAAAACGAGAACCGCGAACGGTCACGACTTATCGAAAATTACTCAGGGTGAATCCCACAACAGTTTGAACGGACCGGCGTTTTGAAATTGATGAAGTTTCCTTATCGAAAGACAATTGCCTGTCTGACACTGATTGTGATGGCGGTGATCTTCCATCAGCCGCTGCTGAGGGTGGTCGCGAATGTCTTGATCGTTGATGAGCCGACTGAGGGATTTGACCATCTCGCCATCACCGGTGGCGACCATCGTCACGCCATCGCCGGAGAGTTGTTTCGTGGTGGAAAAATCCAGCGCGTGCTGATGTTTGAGGGCCAAAAGAAACGGCTCATCGAGTATGGGATCCTGCCGCCACCCAATGAGATCGCGCGCCGACAATTAGAAAAGGAAGGGATTCCTGCGGACGCAATTTCTCTGATCGGGGGAGAAACGCAATCGACCTGGCAGTTCGCAGAACGTTTGGACTCCTGGCTTCGTACCCAGAAGACGGTTCAGGTGACCGTTTTTGCGGATCGTTTCCGGAGTCGCGATGTTCGCCGCGTGCTGGATGCGACGCTGAGTGCAGGGTCGGCGGCAAGGGTCCGCGTGCGGGCCTTGCCGGATCGACGATATGACGAGACCAATTGGTGGCGGAGTCGGCGCGGCATGAAGTCGTTCGGGAATGCATCGATGGTGCTCCTCTATCGCTGGATCAACGGTCGTCCGGAGTCCACCTTCACGGACACATGGGATCCGGACGTGTACCAAGCCCAGCTGGCAGCGCAACGCGCGACTGAACCATGAGACACAAAACGCGATATGCCATCACAGTGATTGCTGCCGCGACTCTGATGGGCAGTGCGCTGTACGCCGGGCATCCTCAACTTCTCCCCTGTTTGGCGGGATGGCTCGACATAGGAACTGCTCCGCAGCCGGTCGATTATGTGCTGGCGCTACCCGGTGACGCAGAACGCCGTCCTTTCATGGCTGCGGCACTCGTCAATGCCGGTTTCGCGAAACGGGCGATCATCGTACGGAACGAGATTTCGCCGGATGAAGAGGACGGGATCGTTCCTCCCTCATGGGCGATTGCCAAGCGCGTCTACTTGGCACGCGGTGTACCCGAAGAAAAAATCGTGGTACTGGGCGGCCAGAGCAACAGCACGTTGGCCGACATGGAGGTTCTCACCGATTTTCTGAGCAAGCATCCGCATGCGCGAGTGGCCATTGTGACCAGCGCGTTCCATACACGCCGTGCCCGTTGGACACTCAGCCGTCGATTGGGGAACGAGATGAAACGCATCTCGTTCGTCTCCTCACCGAATCCGGGATTCAGGGCCGAGGAGTGGTAAAAAACAGAACAGGGCGTGTTCTGTATCATGGCCGAGAACGCAAAGCTGTTGGCCTATTGGGTTCTCTACGGCACGGGCCTGTACTGGCTTGCCGGCGGAATTCTCACTGCAGCCGCGATTGCAATTCGCACGCGACGTCGTCGCCAGCGACGGCAGGCTGAGGTGTCCGCCACCTGACGCGGAACTCGGAACTCAGGTCGGAGAGCTGCACTCGGCAGAAAGTCGCAGTATCAGATTTGGCCCAGTCAAGCGCCGGTGACCTCTCCCCGATTCTCTCACTGAAGGTGGTACAACAATCGGGGGTAGGTCATTTTGCGTGGATTTTTATTGTGGCGCCATGCGCTCGCACATCGAGCACAACCGCTTCTCTCTCAGGAACGGTGGCGCTTCATCTTTGCGCTCTCGTCAACAATCGACCAAGACTCTGCGAGGTAGTGGCAGGGCAATCGCACGTTAAACTGCTGCAAAACCAGCGTAGATGTCATCGAGGACGCTCTCGTCCCAGCCTGCGCGGAGCCGTTTGCCGCGAATGTTCTCTTTGATCGTCGTGTCGCGTTGGAGAATTGTCAGTG
>Ga0209402_10006214_pt1 | contig 10500 bp, 12 predicted proteins | sample ArcticOcean_MG_C_3_FD_187437 | JGI IMG/M metagenome (GOLD analysis project Ga0209402, IMG submission 187437) | Marine microbial communities from western Arctic Ocean - ArcticOcean_MG_CB8_126 (SPAdes) (version 2) | ecosystem: Environmental > Aquatic > Marine > Oceanic | place: Arctic Ocean... | reverse complement strand
TTCAGGACTGCCTTTTAGTTTAGAAAATTCTATTATTTTTTCTAAATTTTCTTTAGCATAACCTTTTTTCACATACTCAGAAATAATTTCTTGTTTTGATTTTTTTTGTATTTTATCAATTGCACGAAGAATATCAGAAATAACTTCAGGCTTATCAGATTCAAAGATTGATGATATGTATGATTGAACAATTTTTCGATGAGAAATACTCAAAATTATGTTCTCAAGACCAAGATTTGAGAAAAACTTTGAGGTGAATTCTATAATTTCTGCATCAGTTTCAGTATTCTGTTTTCCAAATATCTCAATATCCCATTGATGAAAGAATCTATATCGTCCTTTTTGTGGTTCATCATATCTCCATACTCCACCAAATGCAGAAATTTTTGCTGGAAGTTTCAATGATTTTTGTCCAGCAACATATCGTGTAAGACCAACTGTAAAATCAAATCTTAATGAAACTTCTCTGTCACCTTTATCATTAAAAAAATAAACATCATCACGTATTGTTGGTCCACTTTTTGCTTCTATAACAGACATTAACTCAATTGGAGAAGGCTCCATTAATTCAAATCCAAATATTTTAGATGTTGAAAGGAATTTTTCTCGAATATATTCAATTTTTTGAATTTCAATATTTTCAAAATCTTTCATTCCTCTTGGTAGATCCATTTACAAAAAAAATTGAAACAAAGAATTTAGACTTTGCTGTTACAGTTGTAACTAATTAATAACAAAATATCATTGATATGCATGAGTTACAGAACATTAGAGCATGCAACTGATGCAATAATTGAGGTTACTGCAAATAACTTAAAAGAAGCATTTGAAATAGCAGGAATTTCAGTTATAGAGACAATTCTAGATAGTTCTAAAGTTGAAGAAAATAGTAGTAGAAATTTAATAGTGAAAGGAAAGGATTTGAAATATTTATTATACAATTGGCTTGAAGAAATGATAATTTTAACTATTACAGATGGATTTGCTGGAAAGAGAATTCTATTAGAGATTATAAAAAATGGAGAGTATCAGATTAATGCAGAAATTTTTGGAGAAGGACTAGATTTGAGAAAACATGAGTTTAAGGTTGAAATAAAATCTCCTACATTTCATGAAATGGAAATTGAAGAAAATAATAATGTTAGAATGAAATACTTGCTTGATTTGTAATACAATAAATATTGTAATTAAAAGAAAAAACTATGGAAGATGATGAATTTGAGAAAATACAGAAGAAACAGTTAGAAGATTTAGTTAAACAGCAAAATCTTAACAATATTTTAGATAAAACACCAGTGATAGAGTTAACATCAAAAAATTTTAAACAAGAGATGACAAATAATGAATTACTTTTGGTGGATTTTTGGGCTGAATGGTGCGGACCCTGTAAATCAATGCATCCAATATTTACTAGAATGGCAAAAAAATACAAGTGTGTTAGATTTGCAAGAGTAAATGTGGATAATGCACAAGACATCGCAATGAAATATGGAGTTCAATCAATTCCGACATTCATCATGTTCAAAAATGGAGAAATTGTAAATACAATGGTGGGGGCAGTAGGAGAACCAGGAATACACATGATTTGTAAAAAATTTGCAGATAATCAATAACCATAAACTGGATTAGTTTCTCTTTGTATACGAACAATTTCATTAAGTGTTTGTAATTCTTCAGAAGTAAGTTTGTGAGCATATTTTTTCAAGAGTTGTTTTGCTTCTGATGGGGCAGGTAAAGTATAGAAGATATCTTCTTCATTTACTTGTCGTCCTATTGTAACATTTTGCACAGAACATGCAACTTCTTCACCAATCTTAACTTCTTTAACAGTTTTACCATCAGCTTCAAGAGAATGAATATTGCCGATTTTTTTTCCAGTTTTATTTGTAAATGAAGTTTTTTGTCGAAGTGTACCAACATCTACACGTATGCCAAATACTGCAGGATTATTGTTACGAAATGTATAACCTTTTAGAAATGTAAATTTGCATATTGGAGTAAATTCTTTAAAAATTGAATTTTCAAGATCAGCTCTGTCATCATCTACCCACTGAGAGTAAGTATCAATTAAACTGTAAATGATTTTATCTTCAAATACTCTTATGTGACTTTCATCACATTCAAGTTTTGCATCATCAAATACTTTGACATTAAATGATAAGATAACACCAAGATGACGATCTTTGTCTTTGATAGCTTTTGCTTGCATTACATCTCTACGAGTAACTGGGCCGATGTCAGCTTTTGCGATAGGAACTTGTTGTCGTCTAAGCATTTCAGTAATTGCTTCAAGTGAACCAATAGTGTCACATTTCAAAATTACACCAGTTGTTTCAGTATCAATAAAAACAGATTCCATTTCAGATTCAAGTGTTTTTTTGAATTCTTCTGCAGTATCGTGGTTTGATGATGCATAAACAGTTGTTCCGGGAAGAACTCCATCTAAATCAGGCGATGCGATTTTTATCCCTGCTGCGGCTTGTACTTCATCTATTGGTTTGAATTTATCTCGTGGATCACGCATTTCATCCAAAGCTTTTGGTAACAAGAGAGCCTTTGGCGTTGTGATTATTACAGAATCTCTTTTTGCAACAACAATATTGTCATTCTTCTTGAGATGACCATCAATTAGGATCATGTTTGCTGTAGGACCTAATCCTACCTCATCATTTACTTCCAAGATAATTCCACGTGTTTGTTTCTCCTCTTGTTCTAGTTTTTTACCTAGAAATTGTTGTGTTAAACCAACCAAAACTGCTAGTAATTCAGGAATACCGACGCCAGATCTAGCACTTACAGGGACAATAGATATTTCTTTTTTGAAATCCTGTACTCTGTAGAATGCTTCAGATTGATATCCCAGTATAGATAATGCTCCAACAACGTTATAGATTTGTTCATCAATGTTTGTCTGGATAGAAGGAGATTGTTTCTTTATTGCTTGTGATACGTATGCATCATCTGTTGCTTGCCAACCAGATATCATGTCTACCTTGTTTAGTGCAACAACAAAAGGTACTTTACGGCTTTCAAGAATTTTTAGGCTCTCATTTGTTTGAGGTTGAAATCCTCGATTAATATCGACAACTAAAATTGCAATATCTGCAGCAGAACCACCTCTTGCTCTAAGATTTGTGAATACTTCGTGTCCAGGTGTATCAATTACCAAGATACCAGGAATCTTAGTTTCTGCTTTTCCTAATTTTTCATAAAGTGAACCACATAGTTTTTGAATAGTTTCATCAGGTAAGAAGCTCGCTCCAATATGCTGAGTTATACCACCAGCTTCTCTTCCTTGTACACCAGTTCCACGAATTTTATCTAAAAGTGATGTTTTTCCTGAATCAACGTGACCTAATACGGCCACAATGGGTTGTCTGATACGCAATGTGAATCACTTGAATACCACACTTACTTCTTTATCAAAGCTCTCTATTGAATCAGATGCATGAATAATGTTTTCAGTGAAACCTAAACCAAAATCACCTCGAATTGAACCCGGTTCAGCTTCAAATGATTTTGTTGCACCAACCATTTGTCTTGTTGTAGCAACAGCATTGTTACCATCTACTACTACAACAACAACTGGACCAGATGTCATATACTCCAACAGTTCACCAAAAAATGGTTTATCTTTATGAACTGAATAGAATTCTGTTGCTAATTCTTGAGTAAATGTAAACATCTTTAATTTTAAAATTGTAAAACCTCTTTTTTCAAATCTTGAAATTATTTCTCCAATTAATTTCCTTCTGACACCATCAGGTTTTACAATAAATAATGTTTGTTCAGACAATTTACTTCTTAACTTTAATTCCGCCTTTGACATATTTGTCAGTCCATTTGAATTTTCTAGGATCTCTTTTTAGATCAATTGCATTTTTCTTACATTTTGCAGAGCAGAACCATCTTACAGTTCCATCATTTTTTACATTCATTGTTCCAGTTCCTTTAGCGACAGGTTTGTCACAAAAGCTACATGGTTTTACTAAAAGACTCATAATTAATCACTAATGTAATTTCTTTGCCTCACGTTCAGTTTCACGTAAAATGAGTACCTCACCAACTCTAGGTGAACCCTTTACATTTCTAGTAAGAACACGACCTTTATCCTTACCTTCACGAACTTTAACTCTAACTTGTATAACTTCTCCTGCAATACCAGTTCGACCAATAATTTGAATAATATCTGCAGGAGTTAATTGATCAGATTCTGTTTGACTCATTGTTCAGTCGAGCCGCCTTTTAGTTTAGCTAGTGATGCAACTACTTCATCAACAATATGTGATGCATCTCCTGAATCTAATATAGCAGCGGCAGCTGATGTAACATCAATTCCAAGAGCTTTTCCTAGTTCTTGTTTACTTGGAACAAATGCATACGCTGCTTTTTGTTCTTCACAGATTAATGGAAGATGAGCAACAACCTCTGGAGGTTCGACATCTTCTGCAATAATGATTAATTTACTAATTCCTCTTTCAATGGCTTTTGTTGCTTCATTTGTACCTTTAACAACTTTACCAGATGTAGCAGATACTCTCAATGCCTCTAAAATTGGACTCACAAGTTCTTCTGGTGTTTCAAATTTTACATAATATGGTTTAGCCATTATGAGCATGACCTAAAATGGTCTTAAATATGTTATCAGGAGAGAAATGATTTGGTTTTTTCAACAAAATTAGAGATTAATGAATCAAGATTTTGTTGAGAGTTTGATTCTCCATAAATTCGAATTACTGGTTCAGTTCCACTTGGTCTTATCATCACCCAATTATTTTCATCTACATTGATTTTGATTCCATCAGATGTATCAGAATCAGGGAATTCGTTCAGAAGTTCCGAAATAACAACTCTGGATTGTTCTAGAGAACACTCTAACTTTGTTTTTGTAGTATAACTAGGAGGAAGATTTATGATATTTTCACTAAGACTAGATTTAGTTTTACAGAGTAGATCTAACATTAATGCCAAAGTCATAGCACCATCTCTCACACAATTATGTTTTCCAAACATGAATCCTCCATTTTCTTCATAACCAACTAATGCATCATCATTTACCATTCTTCTTGAAACTTCAACACTACCTACCTTTGTTCGCACTACTCGAGAATTACTTTTTTCAACGATTTTTTCAATGGTATTTCCAGAATTTAAGCAGGTCACAACTTGTGAATTTGGATATTGTTTTAAAAGATAATCACACAATAGAAGAGCAGAACTATCACCTGTTAGAATTTTTCCATTTTCATCACAAAAAATACTTCTGTCGCCATCACCATCAAATGCAATTCCAAAATCTGAATTTGTATCAATAACTAATTTTGATAACTCACCAAGATTTTGAGGAGTAGGTTCAGAACCACGTCCGGGAAAATCACCATCAATTATTTCATTAATTGTATTAACATCACACCCCAACTTTTCACATAAATTTTTTGCAGTAACAGATTGTACACCATTACCAAGATCTAGACAAACTTTGAATTTTTTTTCTCTAATCATATTTTTCTCAATCAAGGAAATTATTCCATCAATATATGTAGAAATGACATTTGTTTCCTCAAAGGTTTTACCGAAAATATCAGTATTATTCCAATTCTTTTCATCAAAAATTCGTTCAATTTTTTGTTCATCTTCACGAGATATTTCAACACCATCAGATGCCACAGGTTTGATTCCATTATATTGTGGAGGGTTATGAGATGCAGTAATCATTAATCCACCATCATATCCTAATTTTTTTGTTGCATATTCTAAACATGGAGTAGGCACAAGATCAGCCATATAGCAATCAAGACCGGAGTAATTTAATGCCGAAGAAACAATTTTTGCAACAATTGGACTAGAGTGTCTGCCATCATATCCTACCAGAATTTTTCCTTTTTGAAAATATGCTGCCAATGACATGACAAGATCATTAACAAAGTCTAGTGAAAAGTCCTCAGAAAAAACACCACGAACACCATTCGTACCAAATAATTTTTTCATATTCCCAATTCAATACCGATAAATTTGTCTGTTGTTGCACAATGCTTGCGGGTGTCGCCCAGCCTGGTCAAAGGCGCAGGGTTTAGGACCCTGTCTCTTAGGAGTTCGTGGGTTCGAATCCCACCACCCGCATTATTCGGTTTTTTTTACAAAATACCTTAAGCATATATGAGATTAAACAACAATATTGGCATTGAAAAAAACATTGATTGGAATTACAGTTGTAGGAAAAGATAAGGAAGGAATTGTAGCTAATTTTACAAATTTTGTTTTTGAACGAAATGGCAACCTAGAGAGAGTTAATCAAAATGTCATCAAAGGTCTTTTTGGCATGTATTTGGAAGCATCATTTACAAAAAAGATCGACATTAAAAGATTTGATTCGGATTTAGAAAGATTAGGTAAACAGTTGCATATGGAAGTTAATACACATCATGAATCAAATTCACAGAAAAATATAGCAGTATTTGTAACAAAAGAATCTCATTGTCTTCAGACACTAATTCGTGCACAGACTAGAAAAGAACTCAAAGGAAAAATTTCAGTGGTGATCGGTACAGAAAATACTTTATCGTCAATGGCTAAAAAAGCAAAGATACCATTTGTATTGATTAATGAAAAAAGTCAAGATAAAGCTGAATCAAAAATTATTCAAGTTTGTAAAAAATACAATATAGATTTAATTGCATTAGCAAGATACATGAGAATATTAACACCGAATTTTGTTTGGAGATATCCAAACAGGATCATAAATATACATCCATCATTACTTCCTGCATTTCCAGGGGCAATGGCATACGCACAAGCATATGAAAGAGGAACAAAGATTATTGGTGTCACATCTCATTATGTAACAGAGAATCTTGATCAAGGACCAATAATTTTCCAAGACTCATTTGATGTAAAACCAGAACATACATTAGAATCAATAAAACGTGCAGGACAAAAACTTGAAGCCGATGTTTTATTTAAAGCAGTAAAAATGCATCTAACAGATAAATTAGAAGTTAGATGGAGAAAAGTACATACAAAGTGATTTGATGATTATTCGTGATCAATTTGATCCTGATTTGAGGAAGATTATCAAAAAAAAGAAACAGATTGCCATCATTCCAGTTGGTTCAATTGAACAACATGGACCACATTTACCAATTTCAACGGATTCAGATATTGTAACAGAAATTGCAACAAAATTATCAGAAAGAATTAACGGAGTTCTCCTTCCTACAATTACCTATGGAATTTCAGATGAGCATTTTCCATTTTTCAATCTGAGCATAAAAAAATCAACATTATCAAGGATGTTATGGGATTTGTGTGAATCACTAATAAAAAATGGAATTTCCAGAATTCTGATTATTAATGGACATCATGGGAATTTAGATTCTTTGAAAAGTTTTGAGAAAAAACAGAAAAAGAATAGGAGAATTAAGATTTTTTCATATTGGAAGTACATGGAAAGAGAGTTTGATCATGCAGGGAATGTAGAGACATCAATTATGCTAGTAATTTCAAAGAATGTGAATATGAAAAAGGCAGAAAAAGGTTTTCAAACAGATGGTATGTCTAAACAAGAAATTTCAAAGATTGACAGATTAGCACAAAAATCATTTCCAAAAGTAACAGGAAATGGAGTTTGGGGTGATCCAACTAAATCATCAGCAAGACTAGGAAAGAAAATAATTAAGGAAGTAGTAGATAATCTTGCAAAAGAGTCAAACTTGTCTTACTGAAATAAAACCAAAAATTAACCAGTGAACGTTTAATATACTCCTCATTATGGAAGTCAATAAGTGAAATAAATGTCCGTAGATATGGCTGTAAAAGTACTCGATGAAAGTATCAACAAGAACGTACTGATAAAGCTAAAAGGTGGAAAAACCATCACAGGTTTACTTCAAGGTTTTGATCAACATATGAACTTGCTACTTGATAATTCAGAAGAAATCCCTTCTGAAGGTGAATCGAAAAGTCTCGGATCCATTGTAGTTCGTGGAGATAATGTAGTTATGATATCCCCTCCAGCAGAATAGGTGTTCTCTAATGACTAGAGGCACACCATCAATGGGAAAGCACAACAAAACTCATACACATATCAGATGTAGAAGATGTGGCAATAATGCATTTCATAGACGTCTAGATAGATGTGCAAGTTGTGGACATCCAGATGCAAAGAGACGGAAATATAATTGGATTAAACGGAGCATACCTGCGCTATAATTATGTTGAAACAATTTTTTAAATCAAAAAATAAATTACAAACTCCAACCATAGGTGCCAACACACACATTGTAAGTCAATTACATTCATTACAAATTGAAAAAGATATTCTGACAAAAACAATTGCACGATTATATCAAAATGAATCAGATTTAACAAAAATTCAAAAAGATAGATTACTATTAAAATATCAACATCAACTAGGCGTAGTAATTACTAGAATTGAAAAGCTAGAAAATGCAAGTAAACATCCAGACTTGGGACCGTTAGGCGACGGATTAATTACATTAATGGATCAAAAATTATCCCGACTTGATCAAAGATTATACGAATTAACATCAAAGATACAAGTTGTACAAACTCAAAAAGATGCTCAAATTAAGAAGAATGATAGAAAATCAAATGGAATTGAAAATAAAGAAGAAAAATCAAAAGCAGTTTTTGAAAAACCAATTGAAGAATTTGTTAACAAAAGTTCAAAGAAGTTTGAAATTACAACTTTAACATCATTACCAAAATTAGATCCAGTTAAACAATCAAAGTATGATCAAATGTTATCTCAACTAAGTAGCGAAGGAATAGGTTCAGAGACACCAATGAAACCAAAGTTCCAGGAAAATCCAAAAATGGAAACACCAGAAATGATACAAAATGATATAATTCCAGTGGTTGAAGAAAAACCAGAAACAGTTTTAGAACAAATAGTAAAACCAATTGAAGAATTACAAGATGAATCAGAAATTGATGATGAAGATGATGATATCGAACAAATAAAATCAAAAATTCTAAAAACTTTATCAAAAATTGAACAAGCAGAGGTCGATTAATGTCATTTGATGATGCCATCAAGGCATTATCTTTAGATGCTTTAAAAAATGTAAAAGATGGTTATGTGTTAGGTTTGGGAAGTGGACGTGCTGCAACGGTATTAGTAAAATTATTATCAAAATATATCAAAACAAAAAAGATTTCAGTCAAATGTGTACCAACATCAATGCAAATAAAATTAATTGCTGAAAAAGGTGGTTTAGAATTAATTGATCCAGATCAAATTGATAAAATAGATTTAGTTTTTGATGGTGCAGATCAAATTGATAAAAATAAATTTTTGGTAAAAGGAGGAGGAGGAGCATTGTTAAGAGAAAATATTCTGATTAGTGCTGCAAAAAAAGTTATCATTATAGCAGATAGTTCAAAATTTGTTAGAAATTTTAACAGAACAATTCCAGTCGAAGTTCAATCATTGGCAAGACAAATTGTTTGGAAAAAAATTGAGAAATTAGGCGGTAAACCAGAATTACGAATACTTGATAGAGGATATCCATTTTTTACTGAAAACTCGAATATCATATTAGATTGTAATTTTGGAGTGATCAAGAATCCAAAAGCCCTACAGCAAAAGTTACTCAATATCGCAGGAGTAATAGAGGTTGGAATTTTTACAAGAAAACCAGATGTAATTTACAAAGCAAAAGCAAATGGTAAATTTGAAATTTTAACTTAATTTTCTTGGTACAAGATTACCATATCCAGGTTTACCAATTACTTCAAAATCTTCAGCAACAACTGTGCCTCTAACAATTGTTTTGATGGGCCATCCCTTCAAATTCCATCCATCATAAACAAGATAATCAGAAAAACCGCCAAAAAGTTCAGGTGAGACTTTTGCTTCTTTTTTTAGATCAATCATTGTAATATCTGCATCATACCCTATTTCCAAATGTCCTTTACTAGATAAACCAAAAATTTTAGAGGCGTTTGTACTTGTAAGATTAACTAATTGGTTCAGATTAATTTTATTTTTGTTAACTCCTTCACTAAGTAAGATTGGTAATGAGGTTCCAATTCCCGGAAATCCTGCTAAAGCACTCCAAACATCTTCTCCATCTAATTTCAGTTTTAATTGATTAGCAACATGATCAGTTCCAATTGTATCAATCTCATTATTTTGAACAGAATTCCATACATATTGAATATCATTTTTTGTTCTAATTGGCGGCATAACTTTTGCAAGATATCCAGTTTGAGTTTCATGCGATAATGTAAGATAATGAGGGCATGTTTCAACGAAAATTTTTGTGCCTTTTAGTTTTTCTTCTTTTATTTTTTCCAATGCTAATTTTGAACCAATATGTACAAAGTAAATTTTGCAATCATATTTTCTTGCATATTCGCATATTGTCTGAATAGATTTTGCTTCAAAGTTAGGAGAACGGCTTTCAGACCATGCATTTAGACCATCATGATTTTTTTCTTTTTGAGTTTTCATTCCACAAGAACATTCTTGATAAT
>Ga0209402_10006212_pt1 | contig 10501 bp, 9 predicted proteins | sample ArcticOcean_MG_C_3_FD_187437 | JGI IMG/M metagenome (GOLD analysis project Ga0209402, IMG submission 187437) | Marine microbial communities from western Arctic Ocean - ArcticOcean_MG_CB8_126 (SPAdes) (version 2) | ecosystem: Environmental > Aquatic > Marine > Oceanic | place: Arctic Ocean... | reverse complement strand
AATTTTTTAAAGGAACTGGACGAATAAAGGAACTGGACGAATAAAGGAACTGGACGAATAAAGGAACTGGACGAATAAAGGAACTGGACGGAATGGATCGTCGGTATTAAATACTTATCTGTAATCTTCTAGACTTACTTTTATTACTTTTATTACGACTATAAACAATCGTTTTATTTTTAATTTTTATTTTATTCATAGTGTCATCTTCTTCAGGGAAATCTATCCAAGTAATATAATTTTCAAGAATATAGATTAAGATATCTTTCGGAAGAACAGAAAAGATAGTATTTTGATTGTTATGATAACCAAATAAATGAATCATAACTATAATTAATTTATCAGGGAATAACATATTCCTTTTATTATCCCATTGAGGGGGGTTAAGGGAGGATTTAGTCCATAAATGAACAATCCTTTCTTGTTTCACTTTTTGTTTTTTTTTTAGAATCCTGACTTTCTTAGATTCTTTATTTAAATAATCATTCTCATCAAAAATATTTTTTTCCTTTTTTATTTTTTTTACTTCGTTAATCATTTTATGATCTTTATTTTCATATTCTAAAATTGCGGTAGTTAACTCATCTATTTCTTTTTTAAATTTTGGATCATTTATTTCAGAATATTTTTCTTTTTTCTTTTTTAATGTTTTTTTACAATTCCTTAATCTATTTTCAGAATCAATCACAATTTCATCTATTTCTTCAACTGGGAGGTTACTGAATATATTAATCATTTAGGAGTAATCGTTTAGGAGTAAATATTTTTTAATTAACCTATCAAATTTGAATAAATAATTTTTAGAAATATTATAAAAAGAAAAAGAAAAAGAAAAGAATGAATATTGAAGATCTTGTAATCAATGATCAACATGATACGATAATTGATTTCGTCACAGATTTGTCTTATCCGGATTATTCAACGCGAGATGAATATACAAAGAAATTTACCGAATTACGCAAGATCTACAAAATTAATCCCAGGAAAACTGAGATTTTGAAAGTATACAGAGAATTATTAAATGAAGGAGTTATCGAACCAAACCCCACATTTTACAAGTATGCTGTTAAGAAGATTGGGAAAAGTTCATCTGGAGTTTCCGTAATTACTGTTTTAACGAGTCCTGATCCTGAATTCACTAATTTTGAAGGGAAGAAAGTAAAGCAATCGTTTAGTTGTGGAAATAGTTGTTCTTATTGTCCCAATGAACCTGAAGAACGTTTTAATTTAATTGTTTTAGAAACAAATGAGAAAGAAGGATTAATTAAGGTAAGGACAGACGATGATTTGAAGACAACACGAGTTTTAACCTATTTATTGGATACAGATTATGTTGAAAGGAGAGTCATTGAATGTTCACATTTTAAGGGAGATAATTTCATTATCAAAATGGACAAAGAAGACCTTGATAATGGAGAATTACCAGGAATTAATCAAAAAATCATTGGAGTTAAGAGGGCACAACCAAGAAGTTATTTATCAAGTGAACCAGCGGTTCTGAGAGCGAATCGCAATGGTTTTTCAGCGATAAAACAATTCAATGATCGTGCAGATGCGTTAACAATGTGTGGTCACCCAGTAGATAAGATTGAAATCATTGTTCTTGGTGGAACGTGGAATCACTATCCTAAAGAATATCAATACGAATTTATCAGAGATATTTATTATGCTGCGAACATTTACTCATCTGGATATAAGAGAGACACGGGTTCATTGGAAGTAGAAATCGGATATAATGAATCGTCTCAAACAAGGATTATTGGACTTACAATTGAAACACGACCAGATTGTATTAACAAAAGGGAAATTAGAGCTTTGAGAGAACTAAATGTGACAAGAGTTCAACTAGGTATTCAGCACATTGATGATGAGATTTTAAAGGGAATCAATCGTAATTGTTATTTAGAAGATACGATTCATGCAACGAATCTTCTAAAAAAAAACGGATACAAGGTTGATTGGCATCTCATGCCAGATTTACCAGGGAGTAGTTTTGAGAAAGATTTAAAAATGATCAATGATATCTTTGGAGTGAAACGTTTTAAGAAAATGAGTCATAATTATGAAAAACATACACTAGAACATCCCGAACTTCAAGCAGATCAGCTTAAAATCTATCCTTGTTCAACGGTTGATTGGACAGAGATCAAAGAATGGTATTCAGATGGATCCTATAAACCTTATTCCGAAGACGAAGATGTTTTAAAAGAGCTGATTGTTCATATCAAAACATCGATATTTCCTTGGATAAGACTAAACCGAATTATTAGAGATATCCCTAATATTTATATTATCGGTGGGAATAAGAATGTGAATTTAAGGCAGAAAGTTTTAAAAGAAATGGAAGAGAAAGGATACGAATGTGAATGTATTCGTTGCGCCGAAGTGAAGGACAAAGATTTTAAGATAGAAGAGGCAGAATTATTCATTGATGAATATAATGGTGTTGATTCAACCGAATATTTCATCAGTTACCGAAGTCCTTGTAAGAAAGTCCTCTACGGATTTTTAAGACTACGGATTAATTATACAAATGATGGGTTAGTCTATGAAGAATTATATGATAGTGGATTAGTTAGAGAACTCCATGTTTATGGACAGCTCATTAAACATGCTGATATAAAAACAGATAATAGTGTTCAACACAAAGGTCTTGGGAAGAAACTATTGAAAAAGGCCGAAGAAATATGTTTAGAAAATGATATTAATAAGGTATCTATTATTTCAGGAGTAGGGGTTAGAGATTATTACCGAAAGAATGGATATCGTTTAGAAAATAATTACATGACCAAATATATATATAAGGGTTTATATAAGGATTATGATTATACAGAAATATTCTTAAAATTTTGTCTTATTATCGTAGTTATTAGTATTCTTTATTGACTAATATTAATTTATTCCTAGTTTCTGTTTAATTATTTTAATAGCTGCTAGTGTTAATAAAGTTTTGTAACCATCAACATTTTTTTCAAAACGAATGTAATTTTCGCGGAGGATTACACCATCCATATTATGATCAGAGTCATCATCTACAAATAACATATTTTCATTTGGACGTTGTTTTATTATTTCTCGAATCACTTCTTTTTTACGCATATGACGGTCTTGTATTCCTTTCTGTGTTTCACCAATATTCATTATAATAGAATTAAATTCAAAATCTGTGAGTTCTTCTTGTATTTTTTTAATTAATTTCCCTTTGCGGTATTGATTATTTCCAGCAGATATTATATGTATTTCAATATTCTTAGTAAATAAAAGTTTCAATAATTCGATAATATTTGTAGTATAATGATACCAATAAATTTGTTGAGCATCTGGCCTTCCAATTTCTACATATGATCCTCCGGTGAGTGGATTACCATAAACCATTCCTAATGTTTTATCTAAATAAAAAAATACAACCTTCGGATGATCTTCATCATCATCTTCTCCTGAAGGTTATTGGGTAAAGTCCTTCAGTCCATAAAATTTAGTGTCCGTCATTATTTCATATATAAAGATAGTGGAATTCCGAATAGATCTTGAAATATTAGCATTATTAATTTCCGTTATAGTCGTATGTCCGTTCGTTTTATTTATTTCAAAGTATTTTTCTCCATCACCAATAACTGTAACATAATGCAAATGGGTTCCAGATATATATGATCTTAATGTATACGTTTCACCTTTATACGTAAATTTACGAATATCATTTGGATCACCCGGTTCTCCAACTATTGTTAAATTATCTCGAACACCATCTTTCCAACTAGCCGGTTTTTCTACTAATATTATCCCTTTCTTTGCTAGTTCAGTGTCCATATTTACATAATGGTCATTCATTCCATCTTTAAAAGCTTTGCCTACTTCATTGGGGAAAGTTTTATTTGTTATTTTTTTTGTATCGCCTTTTGGTTCATCAAAATAATATTTAATTAATAAAAGAATGAGTGTTGATGCGACTCCGAGTTGGCCAGGTTCAAAATGCATACAAATTTGATCAAGAAGCTGCCAAGTCTTACATAAATGTTTTAATTCATCAAAATTGCTAAGATCCTCGAATACTTTATACGTATCGGCACTAGGTAATTTATTAAATAAATTTGTTAATAGAGTTGTTTTTTTATTACTCTTTTGTTTTTCTAATATAAGATCCCCTAATTTATTTTTCAATACAAATAAACTAATTAATACAGAATCTATCCAACAATTATTCCAGGTATGTTGTAATGTTTTAACCATTACTTGATTTTTTATAGTATCTACATTTAATTCATTATTTGAAGTTGTGACTACATCAGTTTTTCCAGGATCCACTTGTTCTATATCGAAATAAGAAAATTCTATTCTATATTTATAATCTGGATTATTTGTCTGATGATAATTCTCAGGATTAACCTTTTCCCATTCACTTTCGTCTACTTTTACACGAATTCTTTTATATAATTTTTCATCTTTGTATTCAATTACACTATTTTTTTCTTTTAACCATAATTTAAATATGTCTGTCATTCTTTCAAAAGTCTGATCATCTATAGAATCTGTAATATCTTTTTCAATATATTCGGGTTCACCTTGAAGTTTATTGATATAACTAAATACTAATTTAATGTTTTGTTGTGCAGCCAATCGTGATGCTTCAGCCAATCGTGATGCTTCAGCTTCTTCAGCCAATCGTGATGCTTCAGCTTCAGATAATAGTGCTTCTTCATCTAACCGCGCTTCAGGTTGTTCAACACTTAATCCCTGTGCTTTTCTTATGTTTCTCCTTTTTCCGTATGTTTCTACAATTTTATCTATTTCTCCGTGTTTCCATCTCATTTTTTCTTCAAATTTAGATATTATTTCTCTTTCCCCATCAGTTAAGTCTGGTGCTGGTTGCGGTGCTGTTTCACGTGCCCCACCTTTCAGGGTGATTTTTCTATTTTTCTTATTTTTCTTATTTTTCTTATTTTTCTTATTTTTCTTCAATGTTCTACCATTATTATGTTTTCTTTTATTTTCTCTTTTCAAAGACCGATCCTTCTTGGGGTTTTCACGATTAGGACTTCTTTTGTTTGTCCTTTTTTTCGTCCTTTTTTTCGATCTTTTATTCTGCTGAACCATTATTATATAAATGATAATATTAAAAAAATTTTTAAAAAAACTAATATAATTTAACACCTAAAAGTTCAAGAAGACCCATTACAACACCTAAAATACTATAATAATATATATTCGTAGCCATATCATGATCTATTTTATCACATTCAGGTTCTTTTCTCAAATCATGGAGTAATTTAACTAAACCTAATGAGAAAACCACCGAAATGACATCAACTATTTTTTTATTTTTAGTTATTACATCAAATAATTTCTTAACTATACCTATTTTAAATATATCAGTATTCTTATTGATTATTAATAGAAAACCTATAATAGACACTGCTAGAATAATCGCAGATATAATATAGAAATCATAGTAGAATGTTAGCATTGTGGAGTCAATGCTTTTACATTTGTTATTTTCCTTAACATCATGGAGGTATTTTGTTACATATAAATTCGTTAAAAATGGAATCAACGATAGAAGTAATATTAATAATTTCATTATTTATGATAAATAAATATTTTTTTATATAAATAAAAAAATATTAAATGATTCGAATAGAATTAGAATACTAAAACAGAATTATTAATTTTCCCAATCAATGTATTTATTTGATCTTCTAATGTGTGAACCCTATCTTTAAGATCAAAAATATTCCGTTTACTCAAATCATTATCTCTTTGTAATGTAAGATCGTAATAAATTAATTTATCCTCAATTTTATCTATTTTTTCCATTAAATTTTCTATAGTCCTTTCTAATTCTTTATGTCTGAGATAAGGTTGAAGATCTAAATTTTCTAATTTCTCATTTAAATCTAGTTTGTCTGTTCCGTCACTAATGAAATGATAGTCGTAATATATTTTATTGAATAAGGAAGAAACTTTTGGCCACAGACAGATAACAATATATTCGTAAGTAATCCATCCCATAAATGTAGCGAAACCTAAATAAGATAGTTGGGTATTCATTTTATTATTATTATTATCTTTTTATTATTATTATTATTATCTTTTTTATTATTACTATAATAAATACTTAAATCAAATTTTTTTCTAGGAAAGAATGCCCCTGCTTTTATATGTATTTTCTAATTTTTGTAATGCAATAATATAGGAAGCTTCTCTTAATGTACAATGATATTGTTTTGATACATTGAATACTTTATGAATTGTTTTATTCATTTTTTTCTCTAATTTATGATTGATTTCATCTTCTTCTAAATATTCATTTGTCTGATTCTGTAACCATTCAAAATATGATACTAATACACCCCCTGAATTCGCTAGAATATCCGGGATAACAGTAATCTTTCTTTCCTTTAAAATCACATCAGCTTTATTATCAATAGGTCCATTCGCCGCCTCAACAATTAGACTACATTCAACATTACTTGCTTCTTTTTCAGTAATTTGTAATTCCATCGCAGCAGGTATAATGATATCACATTTCGTTGAAAAGAAATCATCTTTGGTTATTTTTTCTTCATTATAATTCTCAAGTGTTTTATAATTATCTACATGATTTAAAACATCACTAATGTCTAAACCATCCATATTTCTAATATAACCGGTATGGTCTCCAACAGATATCATTTTCATTCCATAAGAAGATAGAATTTTTGAAGCATGATAACCCACATTCCCTATTCCTTGGATAATAAAGGTTTTATGATTTAAATCAATCTTATTAATCCTTGACCATTCTAGGACTGATAGAGCGACACCTCTCCCTGTTGCTTCTTTCCTTCCTAAACTACCACCATAATTTAATGACTTTCCGGTGAATACTCCTAGATCATGTCTCTTTACACCAATTTTATTATACTCATCACACATCCAATCCATGATTTGCGAATTAGTTCCTAAATCTGGGGCGGGTATATCTTTATTACTTCCGATATAATTATACAACTTCCTTGAGAATCCTCGCGAAATATTCTCTAAATCTTCCTCATTATATTTCGAAGGATCAATTGCTAATCCACCTTTACCACCACCATAAGGTATCTCTTGTAACGCACATTTAAATGTCATCCATGAAGCTAATGAGGAACACTCATGTAATGAAACATTAGGATGAAATCTGATACCACCCTTATAAGGTCCTAAAATATTATTATGTTGAATACGATGACCAGATAAAATCTCAATATTTCCGTTTTGTAACTTCACAGGAAAATTAAAAGAGATTAAATGCTTTGGTTTTTCAATAACTTTCAAAACATTTTTATCTATATTTACAATCTTTGACGCATTCCTAATTTGTTTATTGACAAGATTAATAATATTCATTATTATTATTATAGTAGCATATTGTTTAAATAAAAATTATCATAATTTAAAAATTATCATATTTTAAAAGTTATTATTATTTAAAAATAATTATCTTTCTTTTTATAATAAGCGAAGCAACCAGTAAAAAAAATGGGGAAAAATTTAGTTTACATGGCAAAACCGACATATGGGGGGTGGGTGACCTTTACAGCCCATTTATCTCTAAAATATGAATGTAATCTTTTTAAAATTGGGAAAAGATCTGAACCAAATAAACGTGATTATGGCTACGGTGTCGGATATCAGAATCTACGGATTGATGAATTAATAGAAAAACCTAACCTTGTAATTACTGCGATTGATAAACATTATTGGAAATATTTACATTTATTTCCAAAAGGGACAATATTAGTCATTCATGATCCAACCGAACTGAAAGTATCAAAGAAGGAAGAAAATCCTTTAATAAAATACATCACACAAAATCATTTCAAGGTTGTAACTATCCGAGAAACTGTTCGTGATTTTATTAAGGAAAAATATAATGTTGATTGTGATTTCATTAAACATCCTTTTTTCGAATATCCCAAAACGAAAGAACGATCCGATTATCATTCATTAGCAATTTCAAGAATTGATTTTGACAAACACACTGATTTAATTCTCAAAGCGAATAAATTAATAAATAATGAAGAAAAGAAAATTCAAATCTTTGGCGCTGAAAATAGATTATATGTTCATCACAAATTAAAAGAATTAGATTTTGAAACATACTGGAAAGGTAAATATCCCAAGACACTCCCATTGATGTATAATGGTAAAGATTTATTGAATAGTTGTAAGTTCGTTGTAGATATGTCTATTATTAAAGGTGATGGTGGTGGGACACAATATACATTTTTAGAAGCAATCTATCACGGTTGTGCATTGATTTTACACAAAGAATGGGTTGAAAAAGGTTCAACATTTAAAAAAGACCAAAATTGTTATGTTGTTGGATTTACAGATGATGTCGGTCAAGAAATTGCGAATATTATTAATACAACTATTGACGGGAATGATGAAGCTATGAAAATATACAGGAGAGTTGTAAGGAACTCTAAAGAAATTCTCAAAGACCACACCAATTTACAATGGTTTTAGAAACTATTTTTTTTTCTTTTTATAATTTTTTTTTAATTATTAAAATAATAATAATAATATAATGGTGAAAAAGTGTTTAAATTGTAAATCAACATTAATTGATGACCTTGAATCTGATATGGAAAACGTTGTTCCTTTATGGTATAAAAAAGAAGGTAATTATTCATTACTACCCAAGGCATTAAATTGTGATAATAAATATAATCCTCAAAAAGTTGATTTAAAAGAATCAACGCCTAAAATCACAGATACAGAAGTTAAAGTATCTGTGAAAACAAAAAAAGATACATGGGTTTTTTATTGGGCATCTCAATCACAGAAGGACTCAAAAAAAATAAATGGTCCTGCGAAAGCCTATGGAAAAGAAAAGAATTCTGGTCTCTTAAGAACTGGTAAAAAAGGTGAAGTTGATCTTGTGTTAAATTGTCCCCAACCTTACAGAGTAGATTCTGTAACTTACCCAAGGCATGTTCATTATGTTACATTAACAGATGATGAAGTGTGGGATACAGATGTTAAAACAATGGTTGTGACATGCCACCTTACAAAAGATGATCTTAAAGATGTATTAAAAGCAAAAACACATTTTGTGATCAATGCTTTACCTGAAAATTCTCATTCAGATAAATCTATTCCAGATTCATTAAATTTACCAGTTGAAGATGTTACAGAAAAGAATCGTGATAAAAAAATCAAAGATTTCATTGAAGATAATATTGAACATTATCCTGAGCTAAAAGAATTAGTTAATAAGAATAAATTACAATTGAAAGATGTTCCAATAGTTGTATATTGTGCCAATAAGGAATGTAGTGCATCACATAATCTTTTACAACACATGATGAATTCAGGGTTCTCTAATGTCTTAGAATATCCAGGCGGTGTGAAAGAATGGTTTGATGAGGGGGAAAAACAGAAATCTTTAACATTTTATGATGAAGAAAGTTCATTAACAGATGACATTTATGATTTAGATATTACTAAAGAAAAGATTGTTATCGATGGTATTATTTATACACATGACCTGGATAATCAAGAATTATATGATAATGATGACGAATTAATTGGATTATGGGATGGTAAGAAAGTTAAATGGGAAACTGAAGATGATGAAGCAAAACACAAAAAACGAATTATGGTAGATGAAGAAGAAGAAGAAGAAGAAAAAGAAGAAGAAGAAAAAGAAGAAGAAGAAGAAAAAGATGAAGAAGAAGAAAAAGAAGAAAAAGAAGAAGAAGAAGATGAAAAAGAAGAAGAAGAAGAAAAAGAAGAAGAAGAAGAAGAAGAAGAAGAAGAAAAAGAAGAAGAAGAAGAAGAAGAAGAAGAAGAAGAAGAAGAAGAAGAAAAAGAAGAAGAAGAAGAAGAAGAAGAAGAATTAAAGTCTAATGAAGAATCATTAATTGATGATAAATTAAAACAATTGAAAGATTTATTATCAAATGGGTTAAACAGTGAGGGGGCAATTGAAGGTGGAGAGATAATTGAAGGTGGTCAGAAAAGTAAAAAAGATGGTGTTTATCTAAAAGATAATTCAAGTTTAAGTGAAAAAAAGTTTAATGAAAAATTCAGAGGATGGGGTTTTACATTTTTTTAGTCTAATATTCTTCTTCAATAATTACAGATTCAGTCACTGGTTCCCTATATTTTTAAGATCTTTTCCTATTACTTCTTTTCCTATTGCTTAGTTTATTACTTCGTTTATTGCTACGTTTATTACTTCGTTTATTACTTCGTTTATTGCTACGCTTATTGCTACGTTTATTGCTACGTTTATTACTACGTTTATTACTACGCTTATTACTTCGTTTATTGCTTCGTTTATTGCTACGCTTATTGCTACGTTTATTACTACGCTTATTACTTCGTTTATTGCTACGCTTATTACTTCGTTTATTGCTACGTTTATTACTACGCTTATTGCTACGCTTATTACTTCGCTTATTACTTCGTTTATTGCTACGCTTATTACTTCGTTTATTGCTACGCTTATTAGATCTTTTAATAGGTA
>Ga0209402_10006211_pt1 | contig 10501 bp, 10 predicted proteins | sample ArcticOcean_MG_C_3_FD_187437 | JGI IMG/M metagenome (GOLD analysis project Ga0209402, IMG submission 187437) | Marine microbial communities from western Arctic Ocean - ArcticOcean_MG_CB8_126 (SPAdes) (version 2) | ecosystem: Environmental > Aquatic > Marine > Oceanic | place: Arctic Ocean... | reverse complement strand
AGAAGAAACAACGGCAGCAGCAGCAGCAGTAGCAGGTGGATTATCACTAAGTGCTGGTGGCATAGAAGGTTCTACTACAATTGACGTAAGTGGAACAACTGACAGAAATGGAGACATTACTCTTAAGGTAACAGCACCAAATGGAAATGTTGTTTCAGTATCTCAGATATCCCCTTCAGGTGGTAGCTTTATGACAACAATTGAAACTGGTGGAGCATTATGGAGCCAAGATGGAATGTATACAATTTCTGCACATCAAGGAGCAGCGTCAAATTATCAGACATCTGCCGACGTTGAAATTATAGACGGACATGTTATTCCAGAATTTGGTGTAATCGCCGCAATGATACTCGCAGTAGCAATTGTATCAATAATCGTGGTCACCGCAAAGACAAGACTAAGTTTGGTACCAAGGTACTAAAATTCATCTTTTTATTTTGTTTCTTAGACTTACTAGATAAATAGGCGATATTATCTTTCGAGTCATATGAATAAACACGTATTATTTGTGATAGTTGCCATTTCAATTCTAGCTGGAACTGGCATTGTATCACAAGCATATGCTGCATTTACTATTACAATGGAGACTGACAAGGATGTTTATGATCACTCTTCAGTGATTACTGTAACGGGACAAGTTGATCCTATAGCAGAAGGCTCTGAGGTAACCTTTATTGTTCAAAGATTAAATCCGGTAGGGATTACGCACATTGATCAGATTAGTGTCAACAGTGATGGTAGTTTTTCTACAACGATTAGTACTGCAACTCCTACAATGAAATATGACGGGACATACCTGATTAATGCCAAGTATGTTGATGCAGAGACAACCGTATCAGTAGAACTGACAAATGCTATAGAAGCATCTGGAACAGCTGTAACTGGAACAGCTGTAACTGGAACAGCTGTAACTGGACCATCTGGTGAATCATTTCACAAATTAGGTGCGGGGCAAATAGAATATGATATGACTTGTAATGCTACACCCGCTTTCTTTGCTAATGCGGATGATGATAGTATTGTGATATATCTTGATCCAACTGATGATGGAATAATAACAGTCACATTGCACGAAGAGCTAATCAAACCTTTTGAAGATGGAACATTTGTAGTTATAGTAGATAATCAAGCGATGCAAGATTTCACACAGATTGGAAATACACTAACAATTCCCTGTGTGGCAGGAACTGAAAAAATTGAAATTCATGGTAGTTGGGCAATTCCAGAATTTGGTGTAATCGCCGCAATGATACTTGCAGTAGCAATTGTATCAATAATCGTGGTCACCGCAAAGACAAGACTAAGTTTGGTACCAAGGTACTAAAATTCATCTTTTTATTTCTATAATGAAATCAGTAAAGGAAATATAGAATTCGAATTTAAGTTGATCATGTATAATAGTAGAGTTTTTTGTATTATGCTTACTCTCATGCTTACTATTGGTATGGTCTTTAATGCTGCAGAGGCGATAGACCAGATATCACTATCAACTTCCAGTGACATATACTATAGTGGAGACTACGTGGTGGTTTTTGGCAATGTTAACACAATTTTTGAAAATATGCCTATAACTATACAAATCTATCATGACTCAAATTTGGTGGATGTTGCCCAAGTTGTAGTTGCCCAAGATGGAACGTTTGTCAAAAGTTTCAATGCTGTGGGACAACAATGGGCAGGAGAGGGTTCATACACCATTAGGGCACAATATACTCCAACTCAAATTGCAGAAACAACATTTGAATTTTTTATTCAGATGATTGATAAAAGTTCTGCAGTTTTTCCTGTTAATATTCCAAATTCGGGAACTTTTGATGTAGGATATACGATAAGGGGGGGTGAGGTTGAAAGTATAATCATGCACCAAGGCGACGAATACGAAAATCGCTATTCGATTCTCGTAGGAACTACAATGGATAGCAATGGCAACTTGATTCTAAAATTACCTAGAGAAAGTTTTGACGCTCAAAGCGATGGTAAAGATATTACTTTCATAGTTATGATCAGCAAAGAAGATGGCGTGGATGGCGTAGACTTGCATCACACTACGACAAGATTGAATTTTATCCAAGTTGAATATGAAGAAATTGCTGTTAGTGCTGACTATAGAACTATACGTATCCCATTAGAAACGGGTGACAAGTGGATTGAAGTAATAGGTACATATGTAATTCCTGAATTTGGAAGTATAGTGATTATAATTTTAGTTGTGGCAGTATCATCAGCAATTATAATTTCTAAAAGCAGGTTTTCTGTTAGATATAATTAGATTCAAAAATTATATTTTGTTTTATAGGGAGAAACACTTCGTAGTTCGCTTACAACTTTTTTTAAAACATCTATTGTTTGCTCGACTTCGTCTAACGTATTCAAATATCCAAATGACATTCGTAACGAGCCGGTTATCTGCTCATGATTGAAACCCATTGCTTTCAATACATGTGATGCTTTTTGAGTCTGTATTGAACATGCAGAACCGGTTGATGCAGCAATACCATGTTCATCCAACTTTATGATCAAATCTTCACCATTTACTCCCATAAATGTAAGATGGATATTATTGAAAATTCTTTTTTCAGGATGACCATTAAGTTTTACATGAGATATTTCTTTGATTACTCTTGAGAGCATTGAAGAGTGAAGTGTTTGAAAGTGAGAAATGTTTTCGTTTAATCTTTCTTTTGCAATCTCACATGCCTTACCAAATCCCACAATGCTAGCAACATTTTCAGTACCTGAACGCATCCCATTCTCCTGACCTCCCCCTAAAATTTGAGGAGCTACTATCAAACCTTTTTTTATAAATAATGCTCCGATGCCCTTGGGACCATTAATTTTATGTGAAGAAACTGATAACGCATCAACACCTAATTCTTTTACGTTGATTGGAACCTTACCTACTGCTTGAACGGCATCCGTATGTAATGGTATTTGATATTTTTTACAAATTTCTGATATTTCTTTAATCGGTTGTATTGTACCTACTTCATTGTTTGCAAGCATGATACTAACAAGAACTGTTTGTGAGTTTATTGAATTGGCAATATCATTAGGATCTACAATCCCATGTTCATCAACTGAAAGATATGTAATCTTGATTCCTATGTTTTCAAATTCTTTACATGGTTGTAAAATTGCCTCATGCTCTACTGATGATGTTATGATATGATTATGATCAAGGTGTGACCCTTGGAGTTTTGGAATACCATACAAAATTGTATTATTTGATTCAGTTCCACCTGAGGTAAATAGAATTTCGTCTGGTTCGGCGCCAATAAGTGCAGCAACTTGTTTTCGTGCTTTTTGTATTGCATTCTTTGCCTTCCTGCCAAATTGATGGATTGATGATGGATTGCCGTATTGCACGTCAAAATATGGCATCATCTCCTTAACCACTTCTGGATGTACTGCGGTTGAAGCAGCATTATCAAGATAAATCAATTAGTTATCACATTAATTTTTCCAGGTCTGTAACCTTCTGGATCTATAGAAACATCCTCAAAGCTTATCAGTTTTAGTTGTTCCTTGATTTTTTGTAATATCAAATTATCTTCAAGTAAAGATAATTCATCTACGCCAACCTCAATTTTTGCTATACCATCCATGTCTCTGACACGTACCTGCTTAGCTCCTGTGAGTTGCTTGACGATTTTTTCCCCAATTTCAATTCTTGCCAATCTTTCAGCAGTAACACTTTGTCCCCAAGGAATGCGTGATGCAAGACATGAATTAGAGGGTTTGTCATAAACTGATAGCCCAACGTTTTTAGCTGCTTCTCTTACCATTTTTTTGGAAAACCCAGCTTCTGCTAATGGACTTCTAATTCCATTTTCATGCAGTGCTAATACTCCCGGACGGTAATCTCCCAAGTCATCAATATTGGTACCATCTACAATCATATCAGATTCAAATTCTTTTGCAACTTGCAAGAGATGCTGTGAAAGTTCGCTTCTGCAATAGAAACATCTGTTGTTATCATTTTTAACAAAACTTGCGTTAGCAAGCTCATTGTATTCTATTACTATATGCTTGATTCCAATCTCTGAAGATATTTTTTTTGCATATTCTAACTCTTCTTGTGCAAGTGTCTTATAATCAGCAGTCACTGCTATTGCTGCTTTACCTAATTTTACATAAGCAGAATAAGCAACTAAAGCACTATCAACGCCACCTGAAAGTGCTACAAGTACACTATTTTTGTCATCAAACCAATTTAACAGCTTAGTAAGTTGTGCTTTCATAGTTTTTTCCTAATTTCTTGATTGAGTAATTCTTCTGTCTCTTTAAACGAAATACTAAGAACGCCGGAAATTTCTTTGATGTCATCAGATTCAATTTTGAAGTGAGAGCCATTATTCAGCTCTCTGGTTTTATATCTAACATCAAAACTTCGTCCCTGAATATTCACAGATAGTGTTTTAACAGCTCTAGGAACAATGTATCGTTCAGAAGTTCTTACTCTCACACCAAGTGTTCCAGTTTCAGTAACCAACAGGTCCATAATAGAATTCATAGTCTCAGAATCACAAATAACAGATACTAAATTTGTAGGGCGACCTTTCTTTGTGATTGCGGAAGATATTGTTACATCCTTTGCACCATGTGCCATTATTTTTTCAATCATGTTTCCAAGAACTTCACCAGACACGTCATCAACATTTGTTTCAAGTATTTTCACTGTATCAAGTTGAAGTTTAGTGGATGCTACTCCTCTAACTATTTTCAATACGTTTGAAAATCCTTCAAAATCTTTCTGGCCTGCACCGTAACCAATAGATTGAATTTTCATAGGTGGATAAAATTCGGAGCATTCTTTAACCAAATTAACTAACATGCTAGCTCCTGTAGGAGTTGTGAGTTCATCCTTTACATTTCCACCTACTGTAATAATTCCTGATTCTCTAAATATTTCTAAAATCGCATAAGCGGGATTAGAGCTTGTACCATGAGAAAAAGTTACTGTGCCGCCTCCTATAGCTACAGGTGTGACAACTATATCATCATCAAAACAACCCAAATCATCTAAAGCAATAGCGGTTCCTAATAGATCTACAACTGTATCAAAACTTGCTGCCTCATGAAAGTGCACTGAATCTTCTGGTTCGCCGTGAATTTTTGATTCTGCGTGTATGAGAGTTTCAATAGATTTTACAGCAAAAGTTTTTGCACTTTCAGAAATTTTTAACTGTCTCACAGATTTTGTAATTATTTCCTTTATCTCTATGCCTTTTCTTTCATGCACATCATCATCTATTTCTAATAGTAATTCAGTTGCTTGTAATGATTTTTTTTTCACTTCCACAAAATCTATCTTTTTCACTTTAACATCTTTACATAATGATTCAGCGCTACGAATTCCATCTATGATCTTTGATTTGTTTGCACCAATATTTACAAGGCTACAAAGTAACATATCGCCAGAAATGCCGGCAACCTGTGCATCAATAACAAATACCATAAAACTAAATTCTTTAAAATGCTTATAAATTCTGTTTAATGTTTACTCGGCTACATAGATTTAATTATCAAAAATCCAAGTGCAGGATATGATAACCATTATTGGTGCGGGAAAAGTAGGTGGATCTGCTGCACTACATTGTGCAATAAAGCAACTAGACGATCAAATCCTTCTTTTGGATATTGCAGAGGGACTCCCACAGGGAGAAGCAATGGATCTTAATCACCTATTATCTGAACAGGGAATAGATGTTGAAATCAGCGGTTCTAATAATTATGAAGATATGAAGGGTTCAGATATTGTTGTTGTTGTAGCTGGTGCTGGAAGAAAACCAGGAATGACTAGAATGGATTTACTGAAGATTAATGCGGGAGTTGTAAAAGATGTAGTTGGAAATATAAAAAAACATGCGGATAATTCATTGATAATTCCAGTTACTAATCCGTTAGACCCTATGGCGTACATCACATACAAAACTTCAGGTTTTGAAAAAAACAGAGTGTTTGGAATGGGTGGAATGTTAGATTTATCAAGATTCAAACAATTCATTCACGAGGCAACTAATGGCTCACGAAAGGAAATTGATGCGATAGTAATAGGAGAACATGGAGAAAACATGTTACCATTGACTAGATTTGCACAAGTATCTGGAAAACCTTTACCAACAATTCTTTCTCAAGAAAAACTGGATGAAATTTTTACTCTGACAAAAAGTGTTGCGGCTGAAGTGATAAAACTAAAAGGGGCTACAGTCCATGCACCAGGAAATGCAATCTCATCTATGATTGAAAGTGTTGTGAAAGACAAAAAACAAGTCATGCCAGTTTCAACATATTTAGACGGAGAATATGGTTATTCGGATGTGACAATTGGTGTTCCTGCCGTGATAGGAAAGAACGGTGTAGAAAAAATCAACGAACTTGATTTAAACCAAGACGAAAAAGAGTGGTTCGATAAGGGAGTAAACAGTGTTAAAAATGCCCTAACAGGTATTGATATCTGATCATTTTTTAAACAATCAAATTTAATGTAGATAATTGAACGTAGAACAAATTTTCCAATCATTACAAAAAGGAAAGATTTCCCCATCAAGGGCTGAAAAATTATTATCATTATATTCAATTGAAAAGATAGGCAATATTGCTCAGATTGATACTGGAAGAAAAAATAGGAAAGGTATACCTGAGATTATTTTTGCTGAAAGAAAGCATCTTTTAGATTTAAAAAAAATAATTAAAAAAACTTTATCAAAAAATAATGAAGTACTTGTTTCTAGAATCAAACAAAAGGACTATCCTAAAATTTTAGAATTCGCAAAAAACAAATACAAAATCAAAAAAGGGAAAAATACCACTGCGGTTTTGGTTTATAAAAAAAATATTAAAAAAACTGGAGGGAAAGTTGGAATAATTGGTGCTGGTACATCAGATATTGGTGTGGGAGAAGAGGCTAGACTTGTGTGTGAATCTATGAACTGCGATTGTTTATGTAGTTATGATGTTGGAATCGCAGGACTGCATAGAATTTTTCCCGTTATTAAACAATTCATTGAATCAGAAGTTGACGTCATAATCGTGGTTGCTGGTATGGAAGGTGCATTAGCATCAGTTGTAACATCTGTTGCTGATGTTCCTGTAATAGGAGTACCAACTTCAATTGGATATGGATATGGTGAAAAAGGAGTTGCTGCGCTTGCTTCTATGTTGCAAAGCTGTTCCCTTGGTCTTACTGTAGTCAATATAGACAATGGTGTTGGTGCGGGTGCTGCGGCTGCAAATATAGCAAACAAAATAAAAGCTAAATCTACACGTTAATTATTCCCAAGTTTGCAAGTTCGCTGCCAATACCAAATCCAATTAATGCAACACCAGTTCCAAGACCAGCCATTTCCAAACCACCCTTCACTATACCAGTTTCAGCCATTCGTGATTTTATAGCACCGACAATAAATGAAGCCGTTACGCTAATTCCTACTGCCATTAGAAGGGCACTATAACCACTGCCAAAAAAGAACGGAATTATAGGAAGCATGCCGCCAACTAAAAAAGAAACAAACATTATCAATGCGCTTTTTAGTGGACTTCCAACAACATCTACATTCAATCTTAGTTCTTCATTAAGCATTGTATCTAACCAGACTTTTTTATCAGAAGTAATTTTGTTTACAATCATTTCAAGTTCTTTGCCTGAAAACCCTTTCGCTTTGTAAATATCCTCAATCTCTTGACGTTCAACATCAGCTTTATTTTCTATCTCCCACTTCTCCCTGGCTATTTCAGATTCTAACAATTGTCTATGAGATTTTACAGCAAGATAATTTTGCACAGCCATAGCCTTTGCGCCAGTAAACATTCCCACTAATGCCGCCAAAATTATAATATCAGAGGAAACGTTTGCACCACCAACTCCAGCTGCAATCCCAAGTGAAGTGTTTATTCCATCTCCAAACCCGAAAACAAAATCCCTAATTACGCTGGATTCACCGATATGCGGTTCAGCATGTCTAGGCTCACTAATTTCTTTCATTCTATTCTCTCTTTTTTGAATTTCTGGTAAATATTAGGTGTCTTGTCGCAAAAATTTTATAGTATCGACAAGGTCAAGCTTACATTGTCTGGTAAAAGAATAGTGCTTACTGCGGATCGTAGTTTAATGACTAATTATAGAGGTAATTTTCTTTATGGTTTCATAGCATGTGGCCCTTATGAAGTTCTTCCAGAATGGGTTTTTGATAAAGTCTTTTGCCCTCCGGTTGAAACTGACCCTAATACTGGAGAAGCAAAAGTTGCTCAAGTTGGATTAAGAAGGGTAGAAGGTGCACTGTTACAAGGTGGTTACAAGAGAGATGAAATTCTAACTGTAAATCCTGATTATATTGAAAAATCAGTAGGTTCTGACACTAAGATAGTTGGAATCAATGTGATGGATCCGCTTGGAATGGCACCAGTTACAACTACAATGTCACCTGAAAAACTTTCTTACGTTGCGATGAAATTCAAAAAGATGTGTGCAGATATTATTCAATTAAAGAAAAAATATGATTTCAAAGTTGTAGTTGGTGGAAATGGTGCATGGGAACTTGCAAAGTCAGATAGAATGAGAATTCATGGTATTGACACCGTAGTTGTTGGTGAAGCAGATGAACTTGCTGTGGATTTGTTCCAAGACTTGGAAAAAGGAGATGCGCCGGAACTAATGCATTGTTTTGTAAGGAACATAGAAAATATTCCAGAGATTACTTCTCCTACTGTAAATTCCCTAATAGAGGCAATGAGAGGATGCGGAAGAGGTTGCGACTTTTGTGATGTTAACAAAAGATCCAAAAAAGATCTTCCTATTGACAGACTGCAGCGTGAAGCGAAGGTAAATCTTGATTATGGCTTTGATTCAGTTTGGTTGCACTCTGATGAGATGCTACTATATGGCTGTGACAATAAAGACTTCTATCCAAACTATGATGCTATTACTTCACTATGGCAGGGACTAAAGGATCAAGGCGCAAATTTTGTTGGCACCACACACATGACATTCTCAGCTGTTGTTGCTGATCCGAAGCTGATGCAAGACATTTCTGAAATTAATGACATGCATAAGAGTGGAAGATGGATATCAACAAATCTAGGAATTGAAACTGTTGCTCCTAACTTGGTAAAAAAACATTTGGGAATAAAGGCAAAACCGTTTTCAGCTGAAGAGTGGGGATGGGTAGTGAGAGAAGGTGCAAAAATACTTAACAAAAATCATTGGTTTCCAGCAGCTACTATAATCATTGGCTGGCCAGATGAAACTCCTGATGATAGTCAAGATACAATTGATATGATGGGTGACTTTAGGGCGTTTGATTTTAGAGGATTAGTAGCTCCGTTACTCTACCAAGACTTTAGTGAGAAAAATTCTATGCACTTTGGCAACCTTAATGAGGCACAATTCACATTGTTTTGGAAATGTTGGGAAAATAATCTTCGTGTTATTAATGATATCATACCAATCATTCTTAGAAACAAAACGTATGGACCCCCAATGAAAATTTTCATGTATGGTTTGATTAAAGCTGGAACATGGGCAATAATGAGATATTTGCGTGGATTGTGTAAGGACCTGTTTAATGGAAGAATGCCTGATGAAATTATGGACAAATACGCAAGAAGTAGATCCGTTAATGCTCCTGCTTACACAAAATAATAGATTATAATTTTTCTATTGCTGCATCAGCTATAGTGTTTCTTTTTGGAGACATGATTACAAAATAGGTTTTATCGGATCTTTCTATGGATTCAACCTTTTTGTAAGTTTTAGTATTCACGTCAAATTCCAAAATTCCATTTTCTAACGTGCCCTTTGTGTAAATCATTAGATAGGTGTCAGTGTCTGAATGGCTCAGCGGTATAATAGAGCAAATATATCCTTTGTAAGAATTAATTGGCAAAATATTTTTCATTGGTGATGCAACACAAGCCATATACAGAAATACTTCTTCGACAGTATCAAATTCCTCAAATTCTACTTCCATTAAATTTTATGGATTTGATAAACTATAAGAACGTAGAGATTATTTCCTATTTCTTATTTTAAATATAATGGCTGCAGGTGCAACGAAATACATTCCTATGTTAAGAAGAATAATTCCAATTCCATATCCTAACATTTCCTCTTCTGAATCAATATCAACATAGTTTAGAATTGCCAGCGAGGTAAGCATTGGTGTTATTGCAATCTTTACAGCTTCCTTAAATGCCGGATTCTCTCGTTCATAATCCGCTATAGCAGGTGAAAAAGAGTAATAGAATTGATTGAATCCAGTCATGAATGTTGATCCTGATTGTGTTTGCAACACAGTGCCATCACGAATTTCTCTAAGGAATTGAACTTGTGGTGCCATTTCAGAACCGAATGCGGCAGTTGCAATTAAACATCCACCACCTTTCTGTTGTTCAGCTACACAAACATTATTTTTTAATACAGTACCAGGTCCACACACAGGCTGGGATGATTCCATAACTGGTTCTTCATCTACTTCTAGTTCTTCGTCTATTACTTCTGCTT
>Ga0209402_10006208_pt1 | contig 10505 bp, 14 predicted proteins | sample ArcticOcean_MG_C_3_FD_187437 | JGI IMG/M metagenome (GOLD analysis project Ga0209402, IMG submission 187437) | Marine microbial communities from western Arctic Ocean - ArcticOcean_MG_CB8_126 (SPAdes) (version 2) | ecosystem: Environmental > Aquatic > Marine > Oceanic | place: Arctic Ocean... | reverse complement strand
GCAATTGATTCAACTTATTCTTTCGAGCAAGCAGCAGAGGCACATACAAAAATGCTTCAAGGAAAATTCTTTGGCAAAATCTTAATCAAGCCTGAAGGCGCTTAATCATTAATGGCAAATCTATTCCGTAGTCTAGTTTTTGTTCCAGGAAATAATCCAAGATTTTTAGAAAAGGCAAAATCACTTCCAGCTGACATCGTTTGCTTTGATCTTGAAGATTCTGTACCAGATAAAGAAAAGAAAAAAGCTAGAGCACTGATAAAAAACACGCTCAAGCAAAGAAAAAAGTATTCACCAGATGTTTTTGTTAGAATAAACTCACCAGAATCAGGCATGGTTGAAGCAGATCTTAAGGAGATTGTACAAAAAGGAATTGATGGAATTGTAATTCCAAAGGTAAATTCAGTAAAAGAACTCAAGAAAATTGAAAAAATAATCTCATCTCTCGAGAAAAAAAGAAAGATCAAAGGAATTAGTTTGATGCCTTCCATAGAATCTGCACTTGGAGTGATGAATTGTTATGAGATAGCTTCATCAAGCAAGAGAATTGACGCTTTGGTATTTGGTATATTTGATTTGTTAAACGATATGGGAATAGAATACACCAAGGGAAACCCATCCGGCGCAAAATATTCTCGATATAAGGTTCCAGTAGCGGCAACTGCTGCAGGTGTTGCAGCCATTGATGGTATATGGCAGGACTTGAAGGATAAGAGTGGATTTGTTAAGGATTGTCAAGTTGGCAGAAGCCTAGGCTATGCTGGAAAAAGTGTCATTCATCCAGATCAAATCAAGACAGTTCATAAAATTTTTCATCCAAGCAAACCAGAAATTGCATGGGCAAAAAAAGTTTGTAGTGTATATAAAAAATCAACAAAGAAAGGAAAGGGTGCAACAGTTGTTGATGGAAAAATGATAGATGAAGTTCATTACAAGCGAGCCAAAGCACTTTTGGAAATTTGATTTATAACGATCTAGCCAAATCAATAAAATCATGTTTACTGGCATAATTGTTGGGACTGGAAAAGTCACAAAACTTGATCAAAAAACAAAGAATAGAAGTGCTATACAGATGACTGTTAACCTAGGAAAGTATGCAAAAGGTTTGAAGATTGGTCAAAGTGTTGCAATCAACGGTGTATGTCTTAGTGCTACAAAAATTTCAAAAAATAAATGTGTCTTTGAAATGATTGACGAAACAACAAAGAAGACTGATTTGGGAAATGTAAAGGCAGGAAGTACTGTTAACATTGAACGTAGTTTGAAAGTTGGTGATAGGTTAGAAGGTCACTTTGTTTTAGGACACATTGATGGTGTTGCAACTATAACAAAGATTGAAAAAAAACCAAAGGAAGTAAAATTTTGGTTCAAGGTTCCAAAAAAATTAACAAAGTATGTTGTCAAGAAAGGTTCTATCGCATTGGATGGGATTAGTTTGACTGTGGTTGATGCAAAAAAAGATGTTGCATCTGTTTGTTTGATACCACATACAATCAAAGTTACTAACTTTAATTCAAAAAAAGTTGGGGACAAACTCAACATTGAGACAGACATTCTTGGAAAATACATTAAAAATTAAGGCTAATCTATTACCACAAAATTAGTAATTACCACATTTTTAGTAAGTTTTATAACATCTTCAAAATCAATTTTTAGTAATGACATTTGATACAGCAATTGCTTCTCTAAAACAAGGCGAGTTTGTTATGGTTTACGATTCAGATGGACGAGAAAGCGAGGTTGACATGATGGTTGCAGCGGAATTTTGCACACCGGAACATGTGGCAAGGATGCGACAACATGCAGGTGGCTTACTTTGTCTGGCAATTTCAAATGATTTAGCAAAAAAATTAGATCTAGAATACATGCACAACATACTTGCAAATTCTGACGATCTTGATTCAGAGTCAAAAAATATGGTAATGGGAATGGCACCATATGGGGATCATCCAACTTTTTCAATATCTGTAAACCACAAGCGGACATACACTGGAATTACTGACAGTGATAGGGCTTTGACCATAAAAGAAATGGCAAACTTGTACAATTCAGATAATCCAAAAAAACAATTCACTTCTTCATTTAAGACACCAGGACATGTTCCATTGCTACTTGCTTCAGATGGTCTTCTTTCTTCCAGAAAAGGCCATACGGAGATGTCAATTTACCTAGCAAAGCTGGCAAAGTTACACCCCGTTTCTGCCATCTGTGAAATGATGGATGCAGAAACTTATGCTGCATTGTCTGTTGAAAAGGCAAAAAAGTATGCAGAAGAGAATGCCATTCCATTTATTGATGGCAAAGAACTCTATGAATTTTCAAAGGTGCGTTAATTTTGAATATTGCAATAGTAGTTTCGGAATTTAACGACAAAGTGACGTCTAGAATGCATAAGGTTGCACTTGAAAAAGCCAAAGAATTGAAACTAAACGTCAAATACGAATGTAATGTTCCTGGGGTTTTTGATATGCCTTTAGTTATTGATACCTTACTGCAAAAAAAAGACATTGATGCAGTTGTTACACTAGGCGCTATTATCAAGGGACAAACCAAGCATGATGAATTAATTGCAAATGTTGTTGCAGCAAGAATTTCTAAATTATCAATTAAATATCAAAAACCAGTTTCGTTAGGAATTTCTGGTCCAGGAATGTCTGAGAGGCAGGCGTTTGGAAGAATTCGACCAGTATCTGAAAGGGCAGTTGAGGCTATTTTCAAGACAGCAGAAGAATTGAAGAAGATAAAATAATGATTCAGATTACAATTATCAAGATTACAGATTATGGTCCTTGGACTCTAACATTGGGAAGTGACCGGGAACATGAGATACAGATGCTTCAAGCATCACTTTATCTCCAAATACAGAAATTATTTTCTGAAAAAAATTGTCTAGTTTTTTCAAACAGATCTGACGAATTTTTTGTAATTACAAGTGGAATTACACTTGAGGATCATATAGAAATCCAAAAGAAACTCGAATCATCTTTTGATTTGAAATTATCAATGTCAATAGGTTACGGCGATTCACCATTTGAGGCTAATCTTAGTGCATATGATGGGAAAAAATCTGAAATAAAACTAAATGAGGAACATAACATTTTTGGATTCATAGATGGTAAAGTAGAGTCAAAAGTTACAATCATGCACCTAGATGTTGACAATCTCACTTCTAGAGGAAAAACAGCATCACCATACGAAATCTCATCATTAATGTTCAAATTATACGCAAAGATGTCAGAGTTTTTCTTATCCAAGAAGGCACTTTCATTTTTCATGGGCGGTGATAATTTCATGGTTGTTGCAAACTCAAACCATAGGGAAAGTGCAGAAGAATTTATTGATATAATTAAAAACGAACTTGGAATTGAACTAAATTGTGGAATAGGTACAGGAAAAAATGCTAGAAGTGCAGTAAAACTTGCAACAAAGTCTCTCGACACAATCAGAGAGATTCGTGATTCAGGGAAAGAGAAACCAGAAATCTACGAGCTTACATGATATTAAAAAATATCAGCGTATTGTATGGAAATAATTTAAAATTTATAGAAAAAACAAATGTGCTGATCACTAATAACACATTTAAAAAAATTAATCCTAAAATTAAATCTACTAAAAACAAAGTTGTAAACTGTGATGGTCTTTTACTAATTCCAGGCTTAATTAATTCACATACACACATTGGTGATTCAATCGCAAAAGATATAGCTCTGGATAAGGATCCTGATTCTAAAATCAACCCCATTTTTGGAATTAAACAAAAAATTCTCAGTGAAACCGAGCCAAAAAAGCTCATTCACTTTATGAGAAAAACTGTAAAATCAATGCTAAAAAAAGGAACAACAACATTTGTTGATTTCAGAGAGGGTGGTTTAGATGGAGTTTTGCTTATGCAAAAGGTACTATCAAACACTCCAATTCGTTCCATAATACTAGGTAGAATAGAATACTATCAGTCAAAAGATCAGATCAAAAGAAACATACCAATTCCACAGTCATATCAAAACCAGATAGATCAATTACTAAAAAGCTGTGATGGAATAGGAATTAGTGGTTCAAATGAAAATAGTGATTCTTCTCTGAAACAATTTTCTAAAATAAAAAAGATTCGTGCAATTCACTGTGCAGAAACCAAGCAAAGTTATTTGAAATCAAAACAAATTACAAGAAAAACAGAGCCAAAGCGTTCCATGTTACTAAAACCAGATTTCCTTGTACATATGACATACGCCTCAAAAAGTGATCTGAGCATTGCATCTAAAAAAACAAGAGGCATAGTTGTTTGTCCTCGCGCAAATGCATCTTTAGCAGAAGGAATTCCAAATGTTGTTCAAATGATGGAAATGAATTGTAATATAACAATTGGAACTGACAACGTGATGATTAATTCACCTGACTTGTTCAGAGAAATGGACTTTTTATGGAAGACAACAATGGGCATTCATCAAAAACGCATTGAACCAAAGAATATTCTAAAAATGGTTACTATCAATGCGGGAAAATTACTAGATAAAAAAATAGGATGTATCAAAGAGGGATACTTGGCAGACGCTGTTTTTATTAAAAAGAATGATTTAGATCTTGATCCCTTGCGAAACCCACATGCATCTATTGTTCATAGGGCAAACGAAAATTCAATTCAAGCAGTAATGATTGGAGGTAATATAGTTCATGGAAAGCTTTAGGCCACATGTAATATTCAGCGCTGCGATTACTTTAGATGGAAAGTTAGCAACACGAACTGGAGATTCAAAACTTTCCTCAAAAAAAGACAAAATTAGAGTTCATAAACTTAGAAGTAAAGTCGATGCAATCCTAATTGGAAAAAATACTGTTGAAATTGATGATCCACTTTTATCTGCACATAATATTAGGAAAAAAAATCCAATACGTATAATTCTTGATTCAAATGCGACAATCCGTACGAATTCAAGAATTTTAAAAACATGTTCAAGAATTCCCACAATTATTATAGTATCAAAAAAAGCATCGAAAAAAAACTTGCAGAAATTAGAAAAATTTTCTGTCCAGGTTATAGTTTGTGGAAATTATACAGTAAACATAAAAAAATTACTTGGAATTCTCAAAAGAAAAGGCATAAAAAATATTCTAGTTGAGGGTGGTGGGACAACAAACTGGGCATTTGTGAAAGAAAACCTAGTAGACGAAGCTATTATTACAATCACACCTTATCTTGTAGGAGGCATGACTGCCACAACATTAGTAGATGGTGATGGATTTTCAACTGTTGTGAAATCAATAAGGTTAAAATTAAAAAATGTTTCAAAAATGAAAAATGAAGTTATACTACACTATGAAAACTAATTTTGTGCTTCTTTTAACATCTTATCAATTTGTTTAGCAAATGCCTTTTGTGACTTCTCGTTTTTCTTGAGATTTAAAACCCCACCACATGATGGACATTTAAAAAATTCATCAAGAGCATCTTCAAATGTTATTCTGGTGCAATCAACATTTCCACAATGATAAAACTGTGACGAATTTTCATAATCTAATCTCTGTTGAAGTCTCTCACTAATCTTTTTCTTCTGATTCTCAATAAAGTTCTCAACCTCATCTCTTCTAGAACGCCAACGGTAGACAAACCAGCCTTTTCTTTCATCTTTCACTCTAACTCCAGTAATGAGAGCTTTACCAAAAAGATCATAGAGTACTTTTCGAACCATGTTGATTCTTAAACCAGTTGAACTTGCAATTTCTTCATCTGTTGCATCCTGTGATTTTAAGAGTGACCTTGCAACCTTGAGGTATTCATCACCGCCAATCATATACGAAATTTTCACAAATGGATCTTCGTATTTGTCAATCAACAGAAACAATCCTTATTTTCCATTATTAATCAGTTTTTTATTCACTCTAACATCTTTGCCCTGCTCCTGAGGAATTATTGTTCTCTCTGGATTCTCAAACTTGAATTCAAACTGTTTTCCCTGTTGAATACGATCCAATAGTACGCCCAAAGCACTTACTTCTGAGTGTGGTTGACTACCCACTGCCACATTATAATCTGCCAATTCGTAGATCTCTCTTGGAACTTTCTCAGCTCCAACCACAATCATAATTTTGTCTTCATTTCGTATTTTTGTTTCAACATTATTAATATTCTGACCATACATTGTAAGATGAACAATTTTTACCGCTGCATTTTTCTTTTCCTTAACAATTTTTTTCCATTCTGAAATAATTTCAATTTTAAAATTACCACCCCAAGTTTTGTTAATGTCAGAAATAGTACGCTTTATCTCAGGATTTACTTCATTCATATAGATTTTTTGTGCACCAAATGATCTTGCAACTAGAGCTACATGAGTAGTAACTCTATCGTCTCTAACAACCCGTTGACCAATTCTTAGAACTTCAATTTCCATATGTCTTTGCTCCAACTTTATCACTATTCTGTGATATGTCATTTTGAAAAATATTATTAACTATTTTTTTAAGTTCATTCATATTTTTTCCTGTAACTGCAGAAATATCAATCCATTTTTTACTTCCCTTCAATTCTAAGTAATCTACTATGTCTAAAATTTCATCGTCATCTAACAATTCTGATTTATTTAAAGCGAAAACCATATTGTTTGATTCTACACCAATTTCATTTAATGTTGTATAACAACTTTTGAATTTTTTTCGTAATTCATCTAGATTATCACTTGCATCAATTACAAATATTATAACATCCGTGTACAGTAGTTCTTCTAGCGTTGATTTGAAAGCTTCAATCATATATGCTGGAAGCCTGCTGATAAATCCTACAGTGTCCGAAATCAATGCAATTTCTTGGTTTATCATTACTCTACGAACAGTAGTTGTAAGAGTTGTAAATAGCTCTTCGTTTTTTTCTCGTTGTTCTCCTGTTAATGCATTGAATAATGTAGTTTTACCTGCTGAAGTATATCCCGCAAGTGAAATTGTCTTGAAACCAAGCCGTTTTCTTGCTTGTCTGTGAAGTTTACGTTGTTTTCCTGACTTTACCAGCTTTGATTTGATGTTAACCATTCTTTTTTTGATTTCGTTATAGTATACATCAACTTCAAATGTTCCAATGCCCATAAACCCTGGCTGTTCGCCTTTTTTTGAAAGTCTTACTTTTTCTTTAGCTCTTGACATATCATAGCGTGCTTGTGCCAGTTTAACTTGAAGCTTGGATTCAGCACTGGAAGATCTTTTCTCAAAGATTTGTAAAATCAAAGCTTCTCTATCCAATATTTCCATTTTAAGCTCTGAAGCCAGATTATAGTTCTGGCTTGGCTTTAATATCTCATCAAAAACTATCACATCTGGTTTTACCGTAGATATAATTTCTTTAACATCTTCAATTTTACCACCACTCAAGCCATATTTTGGCTTCTGCAGGAAGTTTTGTTTTATGATATGCTTTACTTTATAATCAGCCGATTCGCAAAGAGCGACTGCCTCATCAACCATATCATCTTGATCATATGTGATTAAAACAGCTGAATCCATTGCTAAAACTCTACATCTCTGATTTTTTGAGAATTTTTTCTATATTCATGTTTAAAACAATCTCACCAATATCGCTCGCATATTCTGCAACTCTTTTTACATTCTCCACAATTTTTCTAATCCTAAAAATTTCCTCCTCATCTTTTCTTATTTTCAAATTACCCAATATTCTTTTTTCATATTTTTGGATATTATTTGCATTTTCAATTGATTTCTCTGCTTGATCATAGTCTTTTTTGAATAATGCTAGGCATGCATCATCCATTACTGAAATCGCATAACTACTCATTTCCTGTATTCTATCAAAGTTTTTGCCTTGTATGGGAGTTTTATAATCTAAAACATCCTGTGATAGTCTTACCGCATGATCACCCAATCTTTCCACATTTTTGACAACAACTCTGTAACCAAGACAATCACGAGCATTATCAAATCCCATTTCCTTTAACATGTGATCATTTTCAATTGCAATTGCAAGCTGCCTAGTGATATAAAATCCAAATCTATCTACATCATCGTCGCTGTTGATCACTTCTTTTGCGAGTTCTTCATTTCCTTCCTTTATTGCAATTAATGCATCATCTAGCATTGATTTTGCTAACAACATCATTCTTTTGAAAGCGGCATCAACTGATAGTTCTACCAAATTAATTAGAATTTGAACAGTTATACCATCTGATGAATCAGCAGTTATTTCTGCACCCATTAAAATTTTCTTAACAGCATTTCTAATTCCAATTCTTTGTGACGGCATGATTCGTCCCACCCTTGGTTTTATACTGATTGTCTTAAAGTGAAGAAAGTATAATGAAACTAATTTTCTTACTACAGTTGATGTTTCTTCCTTTGGTTCAATTTCAATTGTGGCTGTTTCAGTTTGGTCTTTTTTTCTAGTATTGTATGGTGTAACATGTAAGCTGGAAATTCCTTTTCGATCGACTGAAACTTGATCTCCCTGCTTTAGACCTAGATCAGTAATCCATTGTTTGGGCAGAGAAATAATGTAAGTGGATTTACCTGTAAACTGGATTTTTCTAGTTTCTTCGCCAGATGACATAACTATAGTTATTTTTCTGTTCTATATAGATTAATGGAATTCTATATTATATTATCAACGAATATTTAGATACCTAGGCAACCATTTGCGTGGATCCTGTTTTAAAAATAAAACACACCATTGATGCCCTGTTTGGAGTAGGCATATCTAGACATTTGCCTAAACAGATAGAGTTTTTCTTTTCAAAGCGAACTGGACGAATTCGTGAGGTATATCATAACCAGAAGCTTCTTTGCACATTGCGAATTGATGGCGGACTAGCCATAACACCATATTTTGCTCAAATTCTTATGAAGAGTAAAAAATTCAAAGAAAACTGTATAGAGATTGACAATGATTCAAAACCATTTGTAGAAGAGGGAAGGTCTGTCTTTTGTGGTCATATTGTTTGGTGTGGCAAAAATATCAGGATCCAAAGTGACGTTCCAATTTTGTACAAGAATGAGGTTATTGCAGTAGGAAAGGCCATCCTGTCTTCAGAAATGATGAAGGAACAAAGAATCGGAGTGGCAGTGAAAGTTAGGGATAGTTTAAAAAGTTAGCCAGAGGGATAAATGAACATGATGCGTGGAGGCAATCGCCAAATGCGAAGAATGATGGATAAGATGGGTCTTGACATGGAAGAGATCCCAAATGTACAGGAAGTTATCATTAAGACGGATAAAAAAGAAATAATAATTCCAAAGCCATCTGTCACCGAAATGAAATCAAAAGAAAATTCAATCTTTCAGGTAATTGCAGAGAGTTTTGAGGAAAAAGAACTTGAAGTACCTATATTTTCAGAAGATGATATAATGCTAGTCTGTCAACAGGCAAATTGTGATGAAGAGAAGGCTAAGGATGCCTTGGCTGAGACCAAAGGCGATATTGCCCAGGCAATTCTAAGGCTAACTAGTGGTTAAATTACAATTATGAAAAAAACCTTAGAAAAATGACACAACCAGTATGGACACTAACTGATAAGGAAAAAATCAAAAAGACTTTAGAATTAATAGAAGATTTTGAGAATTCGGGATCATCTAAACATTACAAGGCAAACGCACAGAAGATGAGAATAATGCTAGACGCAATTAAAAAAATCTTAGAAAAATAGTATTTCAAAAGTATGAAAGCCTCAAGAATTGGTTAAAATGTAGATTTTTCCTGTAAATTGTTTGCGAAATTCGCAAAAACATGTTATTGATATACTTTTTTCTTATTTTTTTTGAAAATGCTTCAAAAGATTATATAAATCAACGAAATTATTACATGTTTTTCTCAGAATATTGTAAATTTTCGCAGATCTAACCTTATTAACTTATTATTCCTATAATATATGTAATAAAAATGACATGTAAAGGAATTTGCCCTAGATATAAGGCACAAAAACCTGTAGGAACAGGAAGATATGCTTCAGGTCAACGTAGGTGTCAGATTTGTGAGATTTTCATCAAGTGGGAAGGTCTATGGTGTCCATGTTGTGGATATCGATTAAGAACCAAACCACGAAACTTGAAATACAAAGCAAAACTGCGCGAACGAGTAAATGCTGAAGCTAAGAACGAATCGATAGCAATAAACGCTCAAGTCACTTCGTAGGCCTATTGCTGAACGAATCGCGTTTTTCGAAGACAGTTGTCGACATTGATAAACGTAGTTTTACAATTCAGATATTACTTTTCGATAACGGAAGTTTTGTTTCTATAACGGAAGGTCAGGAAAAGATTGGCGGATTAACAGCATCAATTGGTACAAACACTATACCAATTACTACTTCAATCATACCGGCAAAATCAGAATCTCTTTTTTTAAAATTAATCTCTCAACAACTATCTTCAATCATATCTGGCATTAACATCATATCTGCGTTTATTCCAAAAGAGCTGGAAAACAAAACTGCTAAAACTCTGATTGCTAAAATAAAGGAGATTGTTGAAAAATGACAGTTGATATGAGAAGCTTTCTTCAACAAATCAAAAAAACC
>Ga0209402_10006201_pt1 | contig 10510 bp, 11 predicted proteins | sample ArcticOcean_MG_C_3_FD_187437 | JGI IMG/M metagenome (GOLD analysis project Ga0209402, IMG submission 187437) | Marine microbial communities from western Arctic Ocean - ArcticOcean_MG_CB8_126 (SPAdes) (version 2) | ecosystem: Environmental > Aquatic > Marine > Oceanic | place: Arctic Ocean... | reverse complement strand
AATTAAATTATTTAATTAGAGTATTGAAAATAAAAAGAAATTGTATAAAAACGGGAATACAAAGAATTGATAGTGGTATTAATGGTGCTACAATTGAATTTATAAATGAAGGCTATATTAATCCAGAAAAATTTATAATTTGGTTACATAGCTATAAAATAGACCTTAAAGTAAGGTCGGATAAAAAAATAGGACTGTTTTATAAATGGTCTTCAATAGATGAAAGATTAGATATAATCGAAGATTTGACATCAGAAATAGCAAAGCTTTTAATTAATTAATTTTATTTTCTAATAAACATGTTTCAAATATTTTTTCAAAAACTTCACTTTCTTGTGCTCCTGAGACAGCATAATTATCATTAATAATGAAGAAGGGTACACCACTCACACCTTTATTTCTACTTCTCTCGTCTGACAATTTAACATTTTCTATTATATCTTTTCTATGATTAAGTGTTTCTTTTGTAAAATTATCTATATTATTTTTTTCTGCTATTTCCATTAGTACTTTAATATCACCTATATCTTTCCCATCTAGAAAAAAAGCAGTAAATAATTTTTCAGTAATTTTATTCTGTAAATTTTGTTCTTTGCTATACTCAATTAGCATATGAGCATAGAAAGAATTTGGCATAATAGTAATTTGCTTAAAATTAAATTCAATTCCTGTAGATAATCCAGCTAATTCAATTTGTTTATATATATCTTCTGCTCTATTTTCTCCCCCAAATTTTGTATTTAAATAAAGTTTTCTATCCATACCATTTGTAGACATCGTAGGGTTTAATTGAAATGCATGCCAATTAATATTAAATTTATAATCTTTATAAGTATTTAGAGCTTTATCTAATCTTTTTTTTCCAATAAAGCACCAAGGGCATACTGCATCTGATATAATATCAATTTTTATCATTTTAAACCTTAATTATAAATTAATTTAATGTTATAAATGTATCACATTTAATATTTAAAATAAATAGAGGATAAGATATGACGAATGCTTCAAATGGTATTTTAAAAAAATTTAATCTTACAAATAAGACAGTATTAGTTACAGGAGCATCAAGAGGATTGGGAAGAAGATTTAGTTATGTTCTAAGTAGTATGGGGGCAAAAGTTGTATTAGCGGCTAGAAATAAAATTAAGTTACAAGAAACAGAGGATTATATTAAAAAATCTGGTGGAGAATGTTTAGCTGTAAGTATGAATGTTAATGATGAAAAATCAGTTAATGAAGTATTTACAAAAGTAGATAAATTATATGGCGAAGTATCTATTTTAATTAATAATGCAGGAATTTCAATTTCAAAATCTTCCCTTAAAACTACAATGGATGATTGGGACAATGTTATGAATACAAATTTGAGAGGTGTATTCATGTGTTCTAAAATTTTTGCAAAATATTTAGTTAACAAAAAATCTTCTGGAAAAATTGTTAATATTTCTTCAATTGCTGCAGAAAAAGTTTTAGGCAATAATTTATCTTCTTACTGCGCTTCTAAGGCGGCTGTTAGTCACCTTACTAGAACTTTGGCTTATGAATATGCAAAATATAATATTCAAGTTAATGCTATAGCTCCAGGTTATATATTAACTGATTTAAATAAAAACTTTTTTGATACAATTGAGGGTAAAGAAACAATAGATTTAATTCCTCAAAAACGTATTGGTAATGCAGAAGAACTAGATGGAGCATTACTTTTATTATGTTCAGAGGCTGGATCTTTTATGACAGGAAGTATCATTAGAGTTGATGGAGGTCATGTGATTAGTTAATTATTAAATGTAAAATGTATTTTCACTATTAAACCTGGATTGTTATTAGATAAAGAAATATTTGCATCATGTAGTTTAACAATAGCTTTAACCATACTTAATCCTAATCCGTTGCCATTAGTTTGCCTATTTTTCTCTAACCTTATAAATCTATCAAATACTTTGCTATAATCATTTTCATCTATACCTTCCCCATTATCAATAAATTCTAAATCAATATTATTCTCTGTTTCTATTAAATTAATTTCTATTATTCTCTTTGCATTTAAAGCATATTTAATTGAATTATCTAATATATTCGTAAAAGCTTGTGTTAATAATATCTTATTTCCAAATAATTTTAAGTTTTTCTTAATATTAGATTTAAGTTTTATATTATTATCCTCAAAGACAGGTGAGTATATTTCAATAAGTGAAGTTATGGATTTAGATAAATTAAAAACTTTAAAGTCTTGTTTTTTTTCACTTTCAAAACTAGCAATATCTAGTAAAGCATTAAAAATTTTTATAAGGTTGTCAGCTTCAATAATTGAATCTTCTATAAATTTAATACTGTTTTTATTTTTAACTTTAATAGAAGCTAATTCAAGATTAGTTTTTAATTTAGTAAGGGGTTTTTTCAAGTCGTGAGCAATATTCCCAGAAATATTTTTAGAATTATCAACTAATTCATCAATTCTTTGCAGCATTCTATTAACATTAGTAGAAATTTGTTTGTATTCATTATTAATTTTTTTATTATTTATTCTCCCATTTAAATCATTATCAGTAATTTTTTGTATAGCAGTATTCAGAATATTTACCTTCGTTAGGGTGTATCTTCCTAACAGAGCACTACCAATTATGGCAGCAACGATTATAAATATGATAGTAAATATAATAAGGTTTATTAATGCATTTGAAATTAAAATTTCTGGCTGAATATCTCTTCCTACTAATAGTTTAGTTCCGTTTGGGAAAATTATTATTTTTGCTCTGCTTGTATGAGTTATAATTTCAGAACCTAGCGCTCGACTTATTACAAAACTGATATACCCTTCACTATCTTTTTCTACTTGGGGCCATGAGTTTAGATTACCAGCCAACTTATTATATATTTGATCTGTTGCTAAGTAAATTGCTGTATTTTGATTTTTTGATCTTTGATTAATTGTGACAATTAATTTTTGAGTTCCATAGTTTAAATATGTGTTTATCAAATATTCATATTCAATATTAATAACTTTATTATTTTCTTTCTCCATTACCTTTAAAGTAAATTCATATACAGAAATAGCTAAAACTATAAGAATAAAGATAAAAAATGTTGAGAATATTAAGACTGTTTTTGCAGTTAATGCTTTGAAATAATTAAAAAACATTATTAGTTATTTCTTATTATATTGGATGCTATATCCAGCACCTCTAATTGTTTTTAATAATTGAACGTCGTGATCTTTATCAATTTTTTTTCTTAATCTACTAATATGGACATCAATTATATTTGTTTGAGGATCAAAGTGTAAATCCCATACTTTCTCTAATAACATTGTTCTAGTAATTAACTCATTGGAGTGTTCCATTAGAACTTCTAACAATCTATATTCTTGAGGTTGAAGAATTATATTAATTGAGTTTCTTGTAACTTTTCTATTAAGTTTATTTAATACAAGGTCATGGAGGCTTAATATATCTACATGACTTTTAGGATTTTGTCGTCTATTTAATGCTTCTATTCTCGCAAGTAATTCCGAAAAAGAAAAGGGTTTTGCTAAATAATCATCACCACCAGCTTTTAAACCTTTAACTCTATCATCTACTTCTCCTAATGCTGATAAAAAAAGTACTGGTGTAGTAATTTTATTGTTTCGAAGTTTTGTAACTATTGTAAGTCCATCTACTCCTGGGAGCATTCTATCTAATATAATTACATCGTGTTCATTTAAATATCCCGCATCTAACCCATCATTTCCATTAGAAAAAGAATCTACAATATGGTTCATTTCATTTAATCCTTTTTTAATAAAGGATAAAGTTGATAAGTCATCTTCTATTAATAATATTTTCATATATTTTACTTAATAATTAATAATATTTTTTAATCTATCATTTTAAACATAACCCAGCAACAAGAGGGGAACTGGGTTATTATTTAAGATCTATTTTAATAATAAATATATGTATAATAAATTTAATCTTACATATTTATAGTTGCAGTATGATTGCTAAAAGATTAAAAATTGTTAATAATTCATTATCAAATTATTAAAATGGAGTTATTAATATGAATTTAGAATTTAGCGAGGAAGATTTAAAGTTTAAAGCAGAAGTAAAAGGCTTTATAAGCAAAAACTTAGATAAAAATACGCAAAGTAAAATGGACAATGGTCATCATTTATCGAAGGAAGAGCTAGTTGCTTGGCAAAAACAGCTAAATAATAAAGGTTGGATGGCTCCTAATTGGCCCAAAGAATATGGAGGAACCGGTTGGAGTGTTACACAAAGGTATATATTTGATGAAGAGTGTGGTGCAGCTTCTGCTCCAGCAGCGCTACCTTTTGGTGTCACAATGGTTGCACCAGTTATTATAAAGTTTGGAACTCAAGAACAAAAAGAAGTATATTTACCAAAAATATTATCTAGTGAACATTGGTGGTGTCAAGGTTATTCAGAACCAGGATCTGGATCAGATCTTGCCTCATTGTCTACGAAAGCAGAAAAAACCGAAGATGGTTATATAATAAATGGTACTAAAACTTGGACTACTTTTGCACAACATGCAGACATGATGTTTCTACTAGTTAGAACAAATACTGATTGTAAGCCTCAAGAAGGGATATCCTTTATGTTATTAAATATGAAGTCTCCTGGCGTATCTGTAAAACCTATTATTACTTTAGATGGGGGACATGAAGTGAACATGGTTTATTTAGAAAATGTTAAAGTTCCTAGAGAAAACTTAATTTTTGAGGAGAATAAGGGTTGGACTGTTGCAAAATACTTATTAGGACATGAGAGAACATCAATTGCTGCGGTATCTAGATCAAAAAAAGCTTTAGCAAAAGTTAAAAAAATAGCAAATTTAAACTTAAATGGAGATAAATCTTTAAGAGATGATAATAGGTTCATGGATAAAGTGACCAAATGTGATGTAAGATTACAAGCTTTGGAGTATGCAGAATTAAAAGGTATTTCTGATGATGTTAAAGGTATTCCTCCAGGACCAGAAGCCTCTATGCTAAAAATTAGGGGTTCTGAAATTCAGCAAGAAATTACAGAATTAGTCTTAGAGGCTAGTGGCTATTATGCTTATGCTTATCAACCTAACGCTATGGATATGGGTAATAATGAGGCATTAATTGGACCTGAGTGGAGTTCTGCTGCTGCACCAAAATACTTTAATACAAGAAAAACGACTATATATGGTGGTTCAAATGAAATTCAAAAAAATATTTTAGCAAAAATGCTACTAGAATTATAATGTTTAAATAGGGATATTACTATGGATTTATCTTTAACAGAAGATCAAAAATTAATACAAAATTCTGTAGAAAAATTTATTTTAGAAACTTATGTTAGTGAGAATAGAAGAAAAACTATAAAAAATAATAATGGTTCAAATGAATCTATATGGAAGACTTTTTCTGAACTAGGTTGGTTGTCCTTAACTTTTACAGAAGAGGATGGAGGGTTTGGAGGAGACTTAATAAACCTAATGATTTTAATGAAAGCTTTTGGAAGAGGTTTAGTTATAGAACCTTATATTAGCACGGTCATTTTAAGTGGAGGTATTTTATCTTTGTGTCCTAAAAGTTTAATAAGGGATAGTATAATAGAAAAAATAATTTCTGGTGATTCTAAAGTTTCCTTTGCTTTTTCAGAACCAACTTCTAGGTTTAATCTTTCGGATATTACAACTGTTGCTACTTTAGATAATAATGAATGGAGTATTAATGGACATAAATGTGTTGTTTTAGGAGCAGCACAAGCTGATTATATATTAGTTACAGCAAGAACTAGTGGAAAGAGATTTGATAAAGAAGGTATATCAATATTTTTATTAGAAAAAAATATTCCTGGCTTAGTTATGCAAGATTATCCTACTGTTGATGGCTTTAAAGCAGCTGAAGTAGTTCTAAATAATGTTAAAATCTCAGACTCATATCTTATTAGTACTGAAAATACCTCTTATGAAATTATAGAAAAGACAATAAATAAAACCTTAATTGCTTTAGCTGCAGAGGCCTCTGGTATAATGGAGAAAATGTATGAGATGACTTTAGAATATATAAAAACTAGAAAACAGTTTGGAGTAGCTATTGGTAAATTCCAAGCTATTCAACATAGAGCTGTTGAAATGTTAATTTTAAGCGATGAAATGAACTCATTATCTAGTATGGCAGCATTAAAAGGTAATAATAATGTTTCTGCTCTTAAAGCTACTTATGCATCTAAAATTCATATTGGAATTGGTGGCAAAAAATTAGCTCAGGAAGCAATACAATTACATGGTGGTATGGGAGTTACAGAAGAAATGGAGATAGGACAATATTTTAAACGGTTAACATTATTAGATACATTTTTAGGTAATTCTGATTATTACTTAGATATATATTCAAAACTAGATTAATATGAAAGACTAGATGCAATTTAATAATAAAAATAAATTTTATGCCTTTCCATTAAGGAAAAATATTGGATGTATAGGAATTATTTTAGGTCTATTAATAATATCAATTGTATTGTTTTTAGGTTTCTTTGTAGGTATTTTTCTCATAGGTTTTATAGCTTTATTTTATATTTATAAATTTTTTAAAAATAAATTTAGAAATAGAAATAATCTAAACGATAAAAGTGATGATATTACAGATGCAGATTATATAGAAATATCTAATGATTATGATGAAAAAAAATAAATTAATTATTTTTGTCTGTATAAATATTATCTTCCTTTGAACCTAATTCAATTACTTTTTTATTAATTTCAATTAAGAATTGATTATCACCATTCATATATATATAATGTAGTCCTAGGTCTGGAAAAACTTTATTAATATTTTTTGCAATACTTCCAAATAAAAAACGACTTGTGCTTGATGTGTCTTTATTTAAAAGAGTAATTTTATACGAAAAATTTTTATAAAGAAATTGTAGCTTATGCATTTCTTCCATTAGAAGTATATCTTTCTTATCATCAAAATAACTTATAAGCATAATAGGGTGATCAAATCCAGTTGCTAGTAGTTCATTTATAATATTTAATGTTTTAATAATATTTATGTTTTGCGATAAAAATAAAGTTGGTTTATCAGGAAAAGGAGGGAAGTTCTTATCTAAATATGGGCCTTTTATTGTAATAATTTCTCCAATAATTAGGGTGTTATTTAAATATTTATTAAGATGTAAGTTTTTTCTTTTATCAATTAAAATATTTATATGTCCACAGTTTATATCATCATTATTTGTATTCTTGTATAAAATATAATATTTTTCTTTAATATCTGAACCTGGAATTATTATTTCAATGTAAGATAATTTGTTTGGTATGAAAATAAACCTCTTTGAGACTGAAAGTTTAATATCCTTAATTTTAAGAGTAACTTGCTTGATTGATAATATCTCTGAAATCATTTCTTTAGGCTTTTCAGTGTCCAGTTGTTTAGAAACAGGAGAAAGCATTTCTAGTACAAGTAAATCGGATATTGCTTCTGCTTGGCAGGTTAGTATAATATTATTATTTTTATCAGATTCTGTTAAAATATGATTTACTTTATTGTTTGTGTTTACTTTGCCTTTTAAAACTTTGGCTTTACATGTGCCACAAACTCCTGATCTACAACTAAATGGTAATTTAATATTTCTATTCAAAGAAGCTTGAATAATATTTTTATTACGCTCTATATTATAATCAAGCTTATATGCAGGTATTAAAATATTCGTTAATTTACTAATCATTTCGTTTCCATTTTATAGAACATCCTATACTAGGGTTATTAAATGGTACTTTCTTATTTTTAGATATAGCTAGCATAGAATGAAATAACTCTCGCTTTACATTTTCAATATTATTTATTCCTGAAGAATCAATTCTTCCATGATATCTAAGTTTTAGATCCTTATCAAACCCAAAGGAATCTGGAGTACACACTGCATTATAATTTCTAGCAATATTTTGTGTTTTATCTAATAGGTATGGAATTTCAAGTTTATTAATTATTGAAAAATTTATCATTTCTTCAAAGCTGTCTTCAGGATAAAGAGTTGTATCATTAGGCATAATTGCAACAGAGGATATACCGTAGTTAATAAGTTCATTAGTATCTATAACTAGTTTGTGAATAATAGCTTTTACATAAGGGCAATGATTGCATATAAAACATATTAATGTTCCTTTCGAGCCCTTTATATTGTCTAAATTAATTATTTTTTTATCAACGTTTAATAGTTTAAAATTAGGTGCAATAAAATTTTCATCTATATTTTTTGATTTTATTAACATAATTTACCCAAATAATTATGTATATGTATAAATTAAAACAATTAATTTTTCATTAAATACTTGTAAGTATTAATTAGTCAGCCTATTTATGTGCAATAATTTTTAATTCGGGAGGTTTCAACTAAATGTCAGTATTGATTGAAGTTGATAGGTTAACAAAAAGTTTCGGTCCATTTATAGCTGTAGATGATATTAATTTTTCTCTTAAAAGAGGAGAGGTTTTAGGATTTCTTGGCCCTAATGGTGCTGGTAAAACTACTACCATGAGAATGATTACTGGTTTTTTATCCCCTACTAAAGGTAGGATAAGCGTTTGTGGACACGATGTTTCAGAAAACCCTATAGAGATTAAAGAAAAAATCGGTTACGTTCCAGAAGGCGCACCTTTGTATGGAGAAATGACGGTTATGAATTTTTTAAAATTCATTGCAGATATAAGAAAAATTCCTAAAAATAAAGTAAATGATGCAATTCATTCTGCTATTAAAAAGTTAGGTTTAGAACTTGTTTTATACCAACAGGTTGAAACTCTTTCCAAAGGATATAAAAGAAGAGTTGGGCTTTCTCAGGCTATTATTCATGACCCTGATGTATTAATATTAGATGAACCTACTGATGGTTTAGATCCGAATCAAAAACATGAAGTACGTAGGCTTATAAAAGAAATGTCCTCAACAAAAGCCATTATTATTTCTACTCATATTTTGGAAGAAGTGGATGCAGTTTGTACAAGGGCGATGATAATTGCAAATGGAAGAATGATTGTTGATAAGTCTCCTAAAGATTTGTTATTAGGGTCACCTAAAGGTGCATCATTAGATGATGTTTTTAGAACGCTCACAATAGGTAATTCAGGAGATAATAAATAATGGGTACTATATTTTCAATTACCAAAAGAGAAGTTTATGGCTATTTTGCAACACCTGTAGCATATGTGTTTATTGTAATATTTCTTATTATGTCTGGTTTATTTACATTTTATATGGGTGGTTTTTATGAAAGAGGTCAAGCGGATCTTACATCGTTTTTTGATTGGCACCCTTGGTTATACTTATTCTTAATACCTGCTATTTCTATGAGGCTATGGGCTGAAGAAAGAAGAAATGGTACTATAGAATTACTAATGACTTTACCGATTAGTATTACCCAGGCTGTTTTAGGTAAATTTTTAGCAGCTTGGCTATTTACTGCTATATCCTTAGTATTAACTTTTCCATTATGGATTACTGTCAATTACTTAGGAAACCCTGATAATGGAACTATTATTGCTAGTTATTTAGGTAGTTTATTAATGGCAGGAGGTTATCTTGCCATAGGGTCATGTATTTCTTCATTAACAAAAAATCAGGTTATTGCATTTGTCATTACAATTGCAGTTTGTTTTTTGTTTACGGTTAGTGGTATGCCCATAGTATTAAATTTTTTCTCTAGTTGGACACCACAAGCTTTATTAGATACAATAGCTTCCTTTAGTTTTGTAACAAATTTTACTGATTTAACTCAAGGTGTAATAGATATAAGAAATATTATATATTTCTCATCATTAATTATTGGCGCTTTAACTTTAAATGTTATCTCTATTAATTCTAAGAAAGGAATATAGTGATGTTTCTTTCTAATTTTAATAATAATAAAGCATCTCCAACTGCTATAATTAATATTGTTATTATAGCTGTAATAATTTTATTTATATCTATTAATACTTTAAGTAATCAATTATTTTCTGGTGCTAGGTTGGATTTAACGGAAAACAATCTTTATACTTTGAATGAAGGCACTTTTAAAGTTTTAGAAACCATTAAAGAACCTATAACACTTAGGCTATTTTTTTCAGATAATCTAAGTAGAGATATAGCCCCCATGAGAGAGTATGGTCAGAGAGTAAGAGAGTTAATTGAAGAATATGTTGTAAGGTCTAATGGATTAATTAGATTAGAAAGGATCGATCCTGAACCTTTCACTAATAATGAAGACTTAGCAATTCTCTATGGATTACAAGGTATGCAAGTTTCACAATCAGGTGAAAAATTTTATTTCGGATTAGTTGCAACTAATTCTACAGATGATGTCTCTATAATTCCATTTTTTGAACAAAATCGAGAAACATATTTAGAGTATGATCTTACCAGAATTGTTAATGACTTAGCTAATCCTAAAAAAAAGAAATTAGGTTTGATTACTACTCTTCCTATAAATGGAGGTTTAGCTTATCCTGATGCACCTGCTTCAGAATATGTTGCTCCTTGGGAAATAT
>Ga0209402_10006197_pt1 | contig 10515 bp, 13 predicted proteins | sample ArcticOcean_MG_C_3_FD_187437 | JGI IMG/M metagenome (GOLD analysis project Ga0209402, IMG submission 187437) | Marine microbial communities from western Arctic Ocean - ArcticOcean_MG_CB8_126 (SPAdes) (version 2) | ecosystem: Environmental > Aquatic > Marine > Oceanic | place: Arctic Ocean... | reverse complement strand
TTATCTCGTTCAAGCTAATGACAGTCGCAGTTGGGGCTTGACTGATGCTAGAGGCATTGCAACTGAAGGCACGGTAGTCAAGAAGAAAGTTAAGGCTGCTGCCAAGGCTTCTAAATCATCCGCCAAGAAATCTTTGCCGGTTCAGCGTCAAGTATCTTCATTGTTGAACGATATTAACGTGGCTACGGTTCAGTACACTCGTACTCAAATTAAGGGCGACTACTTGCCCTCTCAGTTTGCTATTGATGAAGCACGAGACATTTTGGGTGCTGCGATTCAGCGGATTGCGGTTGTTGGTCATGATACTGAGGATCAGATTAACGATGGAGCTATCAAACAGCTAACCAATACGCTTTACAGTCGAATTCCAAAAGAAAAGAGACTTCGTTCTGCCGCACAAGATTGGATTCTTAATCAAACTAATGTGGACCTTTGGAATCTTGACTTAGATACGTTTGAGTCTGCTCTTGGTGCTGCTGAGGTTATTGAACAGAAAGATGACTCTGGCGTCGATCCTTATGGTGGGATGCCAATCACAATGGAATGGATGGGTTCTTCTAAGAATCCTATCACTCCAATGGCAGAGTGGCTTACTACATGGATGCCCAAGGCTTCTAAGGACAAGCACAGTTATCTCGGCCAGATTAAGCTCAAGAATGTGTGGAAGATTAATCGTACGGGTTCTCATGAAGCACTGGTTAGTCAGCAGCGATCTATTGGCAAGACAACTTGCAAAGAACGACCAAACTTTCAAGTCAAGGCTCGGCCCGACCTTACAAAGGCAGAGCAGCAGGCTTATCACGATACGAACACAGCGTTGTTATTTCATGGTACACGATCTGTTAATGTTCGTGGTATTCTGGAATCATCATTGAGGTTGCCTCGACAGTTGGTCGGAGTAACTACGAATGGGGCAATGTTTGGGCCGGGATTATATTTCGCTGATGACTTCAAGAAGTCTATTGGCTACACGTCTCACGGTGGTGGAATCTACTCAGGTGGTTCAGGCGGCATGAGAACTCGAAGTCCATTCATGTTTCTTGCAGACGTAGCGTTGGGCAAGGCTCATGTGGCAGCAACCTCAAATGGCTGGACCAAGTCACCTAGCGGAACACATTCGGTGTTTGGCAAGGGAGGTAAGACAAAGAGTTGGGGCGGCAAATTGGTAAACAACGAATTTATTGTTTACAAGACACAACAACACAATTTGAGATATTTGGTTGAATTTGACTGCTAAGATTTTACATTCAACGACATTTTCGTATAATATCGATGGCAACGACGACAATTTCAAACAGAAACAACAGGAGAGAAACTATGTGCGATCCAGTAATTAGCGGCTATATTCAAGACATCGTTGCAAATTTTGTGAGTGAACAACGTATGTTCACTGCATTTGATGTGACGCTTGAAATTCGGAATAATGTCGGACGTGGCGTAAATGTCAGACATGCCGAAATCAAGAATGACATTCACAAAGAAATGGCTCAGCACCTTGATGGCGACTGGAACAAGTCGTCTCAAGATATTGGAGCGTCTGTGCAGGCATTTGTTTACTATCACTTCATGAGTGATCCTACGACTTATGAATCACAAACTGGAAACAAGCCAGCAAAGCCATCTGCTCCAACGTCTGATGGGACAACTGCATCTGTGGCATCATCTGACGCTTTTGCTGTGGACGGTCGAAGTCGTCTGTTGATTCCGGCGAGTTTCATGCAGCACTTGGGAGTTTCTGGCGGCGACACTGTCAGGGTGTATAAAGAGCTTGACTTCATCCTTGTTTCGAAAGAGGATGTGCAGCTACGAGAATTGTCATCTATTCAAGTTGACAATCACGGATACTTGTATCTGTCTGCAAAAATTCTTGGTCAAGGCGACCTTGGTGATGCTCAGAATTTTGATGTCAACGCTATTGGCACCACCATTGAAGTGAAAAAAGCCTAACTTATTTTGAAGCAAGTTCAATTAAGAGAATGGATATCGAATGTCGAATGCATTTGAGGGTGACATGAGTGATGTTATCCGTGCGGAGAAAGCTCGGGCTGTTGAAGCAGCAATAACGCCGCTTGAAGAAAATCTTGCTTCTAATGCTCTTATTATTGACACAATGAGCAGGAAACTTCAAGAGCAGCAGGAATTGCTTGTCAAGCATTTGACCAAGCCTTTTGGTTACGCCACTGTCTTGGATGTGAATGATGATCCAGACCCTGTGCTTTTCAAAAAGGGCAAGGTGGTTCGACACACTGGGCTGACCAATTACATGCGGGGCAAGATTGTTGGAGATAGTGTCGTTGATGGCAAAATCTCCTGCGAATTTAGAGAGGGCGAAATTGAGGATTTTGTCATTGGTATCAATGGTGAAGATGCTCAAATTCGTTTGATGGAACCGGAAGATGATGGCACTTCTGTGTCTATTCTGATTGGGGACAAGCCAGTTTATCTTGGTGGTAGTCCTGAACTGAAACTTGAACCCGGCGATACTGTTCTCATCACTCTTGACCCACAGGCTCCACCAAGTATTGTTGTAAAGACTCATTCGGTGATGCCCGGCTCGGTAGCTGAAGTCATTGAAGTTTTTGAAAATGGCACACTTGAAGTTCAGGGACCGGGCGGTGCATCCAAAGCAGTACGTGGAAGAGAAGGGGTTGCACAAGGAGATCGTGTAGTCTTGGATCATCAGAGCATGACTGTCATTGATGTTCTCCCCAAGAAGGGTGGAAGTCTCTTTAAGGTCAACGACGACATTACAGTGTCTTGGGATGATATCGGCGGGTTGGATTATGCTAAGAAAGAATTGCAGCAGGTTATTGAATGGCCTGTGACAAGGAAAGCAGTTTTCGAACATTACGGATCACCAATTCCCAAGGGTATATTGCTCTACGGTCCTCCCGGATGCGGCAAGACTCTTTGTGGCAAGGCATGTTTCACAAGCTTGGCTGCTCTTCACGGTGCAGAAGTCAAAGAAACAGGGTTCATTTACTGCAAAGGTCCAGAAATCCTTGACAAGTATGTGGGCAACAGTGAGCTTGCTATTCGACAACTGTTTCGCCGTGGTGAAGAGCATTATGCGGAACATGGTTATCCAGCATTGTTGTTCATTGACGAAGCAGACTCAATTTTGAGGAAACGAGGAAACGATACACACAGCGGAATCCTCAATACGATTGTGCCGCAATTTTTGTCTGAAATGGACGGACTGTCGTCAAGTCACACTATCGTGATATTGGCTACGAATCGTCCTGATATGCTTGACCCAGCGGTTGTTCGTGACGGTCGAATCAACAAGAGAGTCAAAATCAAGAGACCGAACGATGAGACTGCCGCAGATGTTCTGGCAATTCATCTGAAGGGTGTTCCTCTGTGGGAAACTTCTGTTGATGAGATTTGTGCTCGCTTGCTGGCTGACATTTTCAGTAAGACAAAGGCTTTGTACAAAGTCAACAACGAGCACATGTTCACCTTGGGGGATGCCCTTAGTGGCGGAATGCTGAAAGGCTTTGTTGATGAAGCCAAAATGCAAGCCATCGATCGTGACACAAGCGAAAAATTGACTGGTGTAACTCTTGCTGATTTCAAGTTCGCTGTTCAGAAAATATACGAGTCACATCAAGATGTAGCACATGATTACGACCTAGAGGACTTTGCAGAAGAAAAGGGAATCTGCGGAGAACTGTCGGTCATCAAAATGAACAATAGGCATGGTGACCGATGAAAAACTTAATTCTTCTTCCATGTGAGAATTGCGGTCATCAATTCTTATCAATCAGTTGAACCAGACAGCACAGTTATAAGGGCATTTTGAGATGTGTTTAGTCAACAGAAAAGCTAGTGACCTTTCAGAAGTATCTGCCTTCAAAATTTTCACTCGTGATGGAGAAGGACAACTTCAATCGGTCTTCAAGTCGACTTTCAAAAAGGGGTTAATATATGCTCCAAATGAGAGAATTCGTGTTGACAAGGAAGATGCTAACTTTTTTGCTTTCGAAGAGTTGAGGAATGCAATTTGGATTGCTCGGGAAGGTCAATCTAAGTGGAGATTTGTGGACGGTGAATTGACTGTCTTGCCTGTCACACTTTTTGATATTTCATTTACAGGCAAATATCATGTGCCAAGTGATGATATTCAATGCGTGGATGGATACTGGCCAGCCTTCGAGGCAAAAGAGATCATAGTTCACGACACACCTCAGTCCAGAGACGTATTCCATCTGGCTGTATTGGAAGGTCATTTTCGATCTGCCAAGCATGGTATGTCGATGATTGACAAAAAAGCATTGCTTCATTTTATTCCAAGCTTAGCCGAAACTCTCAATTAGTCCATGTGTACTTTATAGTGGTGATTCAGCTTACAGACTAGTTGCTGAAAACGAGGAAAGAAATGTTGGAAGTTCAAACATATTTGAGAAAAAGAGGCAATGATCTTGCAACTCTGGAAGCAGAGTTGGGGATTGGTGCGTGCTTACACGAAACACTTCCTCTTGTTATCTTGAATTATTCGCAAATTGAATCCCCTAAAACCAATCCTATTGTCCGGGAATGTCGTGGATTAACGCTTGAATTGGATACGTGGAAAATCGTTGCAAAGAGCTTCAATCGATTCTTTAATTGGGGTGAAGTTGCAGATGAGCTACGTGTTTTCAATTGGGATGACTGCCATATTCAGGGCAAAGAGGATGGATCATTGGGTCTCTTGTATAACTACAAGGGAGAATGGCACTTCAATACTCGTGGGTCATTTGCAGGCTCCAACATGTCTTATCAGGACTTTACTTGGAAGGAATTGTTTTGTGCTGCAATTGGGATCGAAAATCTTTCTGACTTGAATGACAATTTGGCTCTGAACCATCACAACACATATGTGTTTGAGTTGGTGTCTCCATTCAATCAAATTGTACGTCAATATCCTGAGCCTGCTGTGTACTTGTTGTCGTCATTTTTCTGTGGGGTAGAGCATTCCTTAGAAGCAACGACCTTCATGGCAGAGATCATGAATAGGAACCGTCTCAATGTACGGCGTCCAGAAGTTTGGAAGTTTGATAACATCAAGGCTGTTGAAGATCATGTATACACTCTGAGCGAGACAGATCAGACTTTTGAAGGCGTTGTTCTTCGAGATAACGAAAATCGTCGATGGAAGATTAAATCTGCCACATATGTGGCTCTGCATCGTATGCGTGGAGAAGGGGATAACTTATTCAATCCGAAGCATCAACTCAAGTTCATCTTGATGGGCGAGACTGATGAAGTTATTGGTTACTTCCCAATGGCTGAAGAGAGCATTCTCAAACACAAAGCTATGGTGGAGACTGCTCAAGCAGAGTTGGAGCAAGTTTGGGAAGCTCATTGGCAAATTGAAGACCAGAAAGAATTTGCTTTGGCAATTGGCCCTAAGACTAAGTTTACTGGCATCTTGTTCAATCTTCGAAGAGATCATGGAAGTTCTCAAAGTCTTGACTTGCTGAGAAAGGCTTGGCGACAGGCCGACCGTAGCATATTGAACGTGTTGTTTGACAAGCGACCACCTGCACCTCGACCTTGGGATAAACCTGTTCTATGAGCTTCAAAACAGTAAACTGTGACACATGTGGAGCAGAGGTCTCTAAGGCAAGCACGCTTGCCGTTGGCTTGTTAAAGGGCTTGTTAAGCCAACGCTTCAGAATTTAGCCGCAAAATAATTAGGAGAGTCAAATTGAACATTCTAGACACTGAAAAAATTATTTTGGCTCGTTACGATAATGGGATTCTTGTGCCACTTCCTGAATCTGAGGCAAAGTGGCTTAAGATTTTCTCAAGCAGTTGGGAGCATAAAGGCAAGCAGGGCCGTTGGATGTTTTCCTCTCGTGGCGAACCTGTTGGGCCAGCAGAGAAAACTCCTGATGCAGTGATTGTTGCTGCAATCATGAACAAGCGTCTTGTATTGACAAGTGAGTATAGGGTTCCTATTGTGGGACGTGAAATTGGATTCCCTGCTGGCCTAATTGACGAAGGCGAGCTAGTTGAAGATGCTGCACGTCGAGAATTTAAGGAAGAAACTGGGTTGGATTTAGAAGTGACTCACGTTAGTCCGTCTGCTCTGTATTCTTCTGCTGGTTGCACAAACGAGTCCATTCAGATTGTATTTGGCAACGCATCGGGTAGTGTTTCTTATGACGGGAACGAAGGATCAGAGGATATCGAAGTCATCTTGGCTGATTACAAGGCTGTTGTTGAATACTCTAACACGGCTGCTCCAATGGGAGCAAAGGCTTGGCCCATTCTCTTTATGTTGACTCAGATGTGGGCTGAAGCGGAAGAAATACTTGGGTTTGAGTATAAGGAAGGTCTCCATTGATTTTGGGGAAGAAAAGGACAAGAACATGTCAATCGATACACGACTTAATTATGACGACATTGTGTGGCTTATTGCTGCTGCGGACGCATGGGAAGAAAAAGAATCTCACGAGTTCTACATGGCTAAAGAGATTCTCAGCATCCCTGAATTCGAAGAGGATCATCCTGCATTCGAATTCATTCAGGCTCTCAAGAGAAAGTATCGAGGGAAAGAGCAGCAGCTCGCTGACAAAAAAGACGCAGTAGCAGAACTATCTGCGAATATGAAGGCAAGACTGTACTTCATTAAAAAAGAACTTGGCATTGATGGGTTGCTGAATGTTGCAGAAGGGACCACAACGACTAATGGTTCATCTGAGTCGAAACGAGAGCCGATTTACAAACCAGCGACCCAAGCACCGCCAGACAATCTTGACTCAGTGGTCACTGGTGATGGTGCTCCGAAAAAGCCAAATCCATTGGAAGCTGAGTTGGCTGAGGCGATTCGAAAAGAGGATTATACCCGAGCGGCTGAACTCCGTGATGCAATCAAAGCTGAAAAAACTGGCGATTCTTAGGAGAACCAATTTTACATTGACGAAAATTTTCGTATAATGAAAATGTAAGTGACTTTTTTTGAACCTCTGATGGAGACTCTTCGCAATGACCAAGGCTACCAAGACTGCTAAACCGTCGCTGGATGATCTGTTTGCTAAAGCGGACAAACAGGTTAGATCAGCCCCGAAGCAGGCAACGACGCCAACCAATGATCGACCGATTCTTGTCCTTCCTGATGATGTCACGGAAGAATTTGAATCGTTTATTGGATATCAGGCTGTTGCTGGAAGAATTGCAACTCAATGTGAGAACCAAAAAGAAGCTGTTCGTGATGGTTGTTTCGAAGCTTACACAGAGTATGTGTGGACTCGTAAGTCAACTCCCCCCAAGAATCCGAAGATCGAAGTTAAAGAAGGCGGCAAAGTTAAGCACGCTGCTATCTTTCAGGTTCAAGGTCGCTTCAAGGTTGACGTTGAAATTGATGAGTTGCCCGATGATCAATCTCCTGAAGATGCTATCGTTGCAGCGATCAGAGAGCTTACCGACTTGAGCGAAGAAGACTGTGTCGAACTCGTCAGCAATGAGATCGACTTCACTCCTGACCGTGGTTTGAAAAACTTCACCAAAATCTTTCAAGAAGGTACGGATGAAGAAAAAGCTTCTCTGGCCAAGCTAATGACTTATATCTTGACTGATGGCTCTGCAAAGACTGGCCGTTCCAGTGTGGAAGCTTTCACGGCAGAAGATCGTCAGAATCTGATGTTTAATATCACAAAGGCAACAGTGAAAGACCCTGAGAAGTTCATGGATCGCTTGCCAAACTACGTCCACAGTCTTGAGCAACTGCGGGCCGTGCTGACAGTCATCAAGCCAACACATGTGTATCCTTCACATTGTAAGTTCATGAAAGGCTCTAACGTCGCTGATCAGACTGCCGCTTTGCAGGAAGTCGCCAAGAACATGCTGGGCGTGAAAGACGATTGATCCTTGTTGTTGCGGATTGCCCCGCAGACTCCACCACTCGATGTCTTGAGTGAACTGCGGGGCAATTTTTGTATGTGCCCTGTTCTCACCACTTACTTTTGAAATAAATCTCATGAAAAAACTAACGATGCTACTCGTACTCGTGCTCGCAGGTTGCGGCAATTCTGGTTCTGGTAATTCTGGTTCTGGTAATAGCTATAGCAGCGACTCTACCGGGAAGTACAATTGGGATGCAGCAAGAGCACAAGGATACTCGGAAGCGGATATTGACGCTGCAAAGACTTACAGTTCGGAGAGCTTCAATAATTCATCGCCAAAGGAACAGGAAGACCAGATGATCTACAACACGTTGAAGCAGATGGGTTACTCAGAATCTGATGCTCGTGGTGCTGCTGCAAATTGAAGGGAGGGCGTGTAGCTCAGTTTGGCCAGAGCGAAGAGACTCTAAATCTTTTTGTCGTGGGTTCAAATCCCACCACGCCCACTTTGTTTTCTAAGGAACACAAGACATGCGAGCGATAATTATCGACTACGGTAGTTCGGGATAGAAATGAAAGCAGCATCAATACTAGTAATTGCAATGTGGGCAGCATTCTTTGTGAATTCTGTTACGCCTTTTGACTTCAATAACTTTGGAGTAACTCCACGGACCTTTTCAGGAGCAGTGGGGATCATAGCCATGCCTTTCCTGCATGGCAGTTTGGGACACATTATCTCAAACACAATTCCTATTTTCATCCTGATTTGCCTTTTGGGAGCAACTTGCAAGCGACCAGTTTCAGAAGTTGTGTCTGAGCTTGTCATCATGGCTGGCGGTCTTCTTTGGGCCTTTGGCAATCAGGCCACACATATAGGTGCCAGCGGCGTAGTTTACGCTCTCGTGACTTATTTGGTGATGGCTGGGGTATGGAGCAAAAACGCACAAAGAGCCGTTGTGGGCTTCTTCGTGGCTATCTGCTACAGCAGCCTGATCTGGGGAGTTTTGCCTACACAGCCGGGAGTTTCGTGGGCTGGGCATCTATATGGTGCAATTGGTGGCGTTGTGGTTGCCTACGGTCATTTTATGTCTGGCCAAATTGAAAAGAAGTCACTATAATATGGTGTGATCATTTATTTCATATCTTTGGCTGTATTGACAATTATCTTTGCTTTTTTCTATTTAAAGCTCAAAGGTCAGAAAGACCATTGGCAAAAACGAGCAGAGAAATACAAGAAAGCATATAATGACATCACAGGCGAATTCAATGCAATGTTCGCATCCAATTTCCACTCATTCATAGAGAAATTCTATGAAGGGACGGAGATTCAAAACCATAGCATCCAAGTGAGCAAAGACAAGATTGACGTTAAAATCGGCGATGGTGACGTGATGGTCAAAGTTGATTCTGAAATGCTTGTAAAAGATGTGATTGGAGCATTGGAGCAAGCTCAGTTAGACTGGAGAAAAGTCAAGCATGGGAAGTGAACAACACTTTGCCAGCTTTGATTAATTCCATTGTTTCTTGGAAGTATTCATAATACTCATCCACATAATGGGCACTATCTGCTCTGTCTATGCCTGCATTGAGGTCTTCCATGATTCTGGCCTTGGCGACCTCTGGTTCCACAGAGAAGATAACGCCAATTAACTCAACGCCTTCGACAAGTTCCTTTATTTTTCCCAAAAATTTGATTCGGTGCTTGGTTTCAACCATTGTTGCGTCAAAATAAACAGTGTTGTGTTCTTTGAATAAACCGACTATTCTTTCGATAGCAGTGTCGAAAATGAACTTTTCATCGGAGACATCATCTACATTCCCATAGAACTCTTTCCTTAGAGTGTCTGTGGATACTACGGGTTTCTTGTCTTTGGTGTAGGTTGATTTGCCTGACCCTTGGATGCCAATTGTGAATTTCAATGTCTTCATGATGTTATTCTAGTGTGTTTTTGGAAAAAATGGGAGACAAAATGGCTGGTATAACTTTGGGGAATGTTGTTCTTTCTGAAGCAGCAGGAGGAGTTTTATTCACTCAAACCGTTGAAGGTGTTGTGCTGGTTTGTCTTGTTCCTGCCGCCGAGTGGTGGTCAGCTTGGAATATCCTCAAGCAAGTTAAAATGGAAAGTGATGTTCGTCAATGGTCTTATATTGATGAAGACCGTACGTCAATGGTTTTGTGCGAATCTTTCGTTGTGCATGAGAAAAATGTATATCAAGTTAAGTTTGCCTGTCGGGTAGCGAAATTGCTACACACAAAAGAATTCAAAGACGTGAGAACCTTTAGCGAGAACAAAGGAAAACCTTGATGTCTCAGACGATAGATTTACATCCAGTTAAGGGTGGGAACAGGTTGAGTCAGATTAAGGTCAATCTTCCAACACTTGGTGTTGATGAAGATGTGCCTGCTGGTTGTGGCATCATGCGGATTATCAATGCCAAAGGTGATGATCGCATTGCTTGGAACAAAATGAATCTGACCGAGATCAACAGAGCTAAGGATGCTTTCGATGAACTCGTTGTCAAAGGTTTAGTTCCTTATAGAGTAGGGATAAACGGCAAGGCTGCTTCAGAAACTATGAGCGAGTTTGACCCAGCGGCTGAGGAAGTGATATTTTTACCTGTGGGCCTAGTGAGAGGTGGCTAGAGATGAAAGGTTCAATTTACAAGAGACAGCAGAGATATT
>Ga0209402_10006193_pt1 | contig 10518 bp, 8 predicted proteins | sample ArcticOcean_MG_C_3_FD_187437 | JGI IMG/M metagenome (GOLD analysis project Ga0209402, IMG submission 187437) | Marine microbial communities from western Arctic Ocean - ArcticOcean_MG_CB8_126 (SPAdes) (version 2) | ecosystem: Environmental > Aquatic > Marine > Oceanic | place: Arctic Ocean... | reverse complement strand
CGCTCGACCCGTTGGAGAAACAGCCCTTCTCCCTGCCAGCCTGAACACGATCAAACTTCTCAGATTCCTCGCCCGCTCCGAGTTCAGCGAGGCAGATCGAATGAAAGTCGGTGAAGATGAAAACAGGCAACTCTCCAGAATTCTGAGGGCGCAGATTCACCACGTTCTTGATCGAGAATTACGTTCAGAGGCATTCATGGACGAGGTTCGCAGGCGACCGGGACATGCCGCCAATGGAAACGGCAATATGGACCGGGACAGTGACATTGCAACCACTGAGAAAACCCCTCCTGAGCAGTAATGCCTGAGCGAGTGACACTGGTCGACTGAAACTTGCGCCGGATTGTTACACTCAGTTGAACTGATGTCTAACTAGCGCCCTGCCGACCGTTTGCGCAATTACAGTTGGCTCTAGAACCCATCGAATATGCCCGAATCCAACATCATCATTCGCGGTGCCCGCGAACACAATCTAAAGAATTTTGACATCACCCTGCCGCGTGACACGCTAACGGTGATCACGGGTGTGTCAGGATCGGGCAAGAGCAGCCTTGCGTTCGACACCATCTTCGCCGAGGGCCAGCGACGTTACGTAGAGTCTCTCTCCGCATACGCTCGCCAGTTTTTGGGTCGAATGGAAAAGCCCGATGTCGATCACATCGAGGGTTTGAGTCCTTCGATATCTATCGATCAAAAAGGCGTTTCGAAAAACCCCCGCTCCACAGTTGGAACTGTCACCGAGATCTACGACTACTTGCGCCTGCTGTTCTCGCGCGCCGGTCGACCCCACTGCTACAACTGCGGTCGCCCCGTTCAGCGCCAGACCGTTCAGCAGATCGTCGATTCGATTCTGAACTGGGAAGAAGGCACACGCCTGCAAATTCTCGCTCCGATGATCACCCACATGAAGGGTGAACACGTGCAGGTCTTTGACACAGCTCGTCGAGACGGCTTCGTGCGGATGCGAATAGACGGTGAAACCAAAGATCTTGCCGACGAAATCAAACTCGCAAAAACCAAGTGGCACAATCTCGAGGTTGTTGTCGATCGAATAATTGTTCGAGAAGACACCGAACGCGGGCGGCTGACAGAGTCGGTCGAAACAGCGTTGCGGCTCGCCGGAGGCAATCTGATCGCCTCGAAGCTGGGAGCAGGCAAGAAAGGTGCTGACGAAGACATCGTCTACTCAGAACACTTCGCTTGCCTCCATTGCGACATATCAATAGCCGAGCTCGAGCCACGCAACTTCTCGTTCAACACCCCGTTTGGAGCCTGCCCGACCTGCACCGGCCTCGGATACAAGCTCGAGGTCGATCCCGATCTCGTGATCCAGGACAAGTCGCTCAGCCTGAACGACGGTGCGATCACCCCGTGGGCAAGGGCTGGTACGAACTCCCCGTGGTACCACTCGACACTCGAATCGCTGGCCGAGCACTTCGGATTCTCTATGGATACGCCGGTTCGCGAGATTGATCTCGAACATCTGTCGGTGATCCTCTACGGAACTGCAGGGAAGAAGCTCGAGGTTTCTCACCAGACCAAAAAGGGCCGCGTTTACGCCTGGAACACAGCCTTCGATGGCGTGATTCCTAACATGGAGCGACGTCACGTCGATACCGAGTCGGACTCGGTTCGAGATGACATCGCCAGATATATGACACAACGGGCATGTGCCAGCTGCGATGGTGCCCGTCTCAAGCCCGAAGCTCTGGCAGTAACCGTTCTAGGCATGAACGTAATGGAAGTCACCGGCCAATCGGTCGAGAATGCACTCCACTGGGCTGAAGCGTGCCGCACAGGCATCTGGCAGGGTGAAGACGCCGGAGAAGCCGAAGACCCTCTGAGCGATCGTGAGCAGGCAATAGCAGCCCAGATTCTGAAAGAAGTTGAGGCACGACTCGGTTTCCTTTCGAGAGTCGGACTCGACTATCTGACCCTTAATCGTGCTGCGGCGACGCTTTCGGGTGGCGAGGGCCAGAGAATCAGGCTCGCAACTCAGATCGGATCTGGTCTCATGGGCGTTTTGTACGTCTGTGACGAGCCTTCCGTTGGATTGCACCCTGCCGACAACGATCGCCTGATCCAAACTCTCCAGAATCTTCGCGACGTAGGAAACACTGTTCTGATCGTCGAACACGATGAAGCCGTGATGCGTGCTGCCGATCACATCGTTGACCTCGGTCCCGGTGCCGGCCAGTTCGGTGGAAACATCGTTGTAGAGGGCCCAATTGAGAAGGTACTTGAGAGTGAAGAGTCGCTGACGGGTGCCTATCTATCGGGTCGTATGTCTATTCCGATTCCGAAGAAGCGACGAAAAGGCAACGGCAAAGAGATCGTCGTGGTCGGCGGTCGTGCGAACAACCTGAAGAACGTATCGGTGGCCATCCCGCTTGGGACTCTCACCTGCGTTACGGGGGTTTCAGGATCGGGTAAAAGCACTCTCGTGAACGAGATTCTCTCGAAGAAACTTTCGCAACACTTCTATCGCTCGAAAGACCGACCCGGTGAGCACGACGAAGTTACCGGACTCGAACACGTTGACAAAGTAATCAATATCGATCAGTCGGCCATTGGCCGCACACCGCGCTCTAACCCGGCGACTTATACGGGCGTGTTTACGAATATTCGAGACATCTTCGCTTCGATGCCTGAAGCCAAGGCTCGTGGCTACAAGCCCGGCCGTTTTTCCTTCAACGTAAAAGGCGGTCGTTGCGAGGCGTGCAGCGGAGCCGGGTACGTGCAGATCGAGATGCAGTTCCTTCCCGATGTAACCGTGCCGTGCGAGGTATGCCTGGGCGCTCGGTACAACCGTGAAGCGCTCGAGATCAAGTTCAAGGGCAAGTCGATCGCCGAAGTACTCGATATGACTGTTGAGGAAGCGGCCGTGGTGTTCGAGAACATCCCGTCAATAGCCAACAAGATGCGAACACTGACCGATGTCGGTCTCGGCTACGTTCATCTCGGCCAGCCAGCAACGACCCTTTCGGGCGGTGAGGCACAGCGGATTAAGCTTGCTTCCGAACTCTCAAAGCGCTCGACCGGCAAAACGGTCTACATTCTCGATGAACCGACCACCGGTCTCTCGTTCGACGACGCTGCCAAGTTGATGGTCGTTCTTCACAGGCTTGTCGACGCAGGCAACTCGATCATCCTGATCGAACACCATCTCGATTTGATCAAGAACGCCGACTGGGTAATTGATCTTGGACCCCTTGCAGGTGAACGTGGTGGTGAACTCGTTGCCGAAGGAACGCCCGAGTTCGTGGCATCGGTCAAGAAGTCGTCCACTGGTCAGTACCTGTCCGACATGAACGGAATCAAGCCCAATTCGAAGGCACCCGGAACTATAAAGCCTCGTAAATTCAAGTCGTCCGTGAACGGCGCAGTTGCCGACGAAATCACGTTACCGGATAGACCTGCCAGCTCTGCCAACGGCGCAACAAAGTCGCGTAGGAACTCGCGCAGGTGGCGACGACGTCGGCGCGGAGCCGCAACCGCTGGTTGAGCCTTTCCGTACTGAGACTATCGATTCGGTGACCTCTCAGGCTCGCTCCAGTGACCCGCATGGCTCATCGGTGTAGGGGATGACTCCCAATCGCGTTGTGTAGCTAGCCCGGAGCCGTCCCCCATTAAGACCCCCTAAAGTTGTGGGCACCAGAAAGACATGCACTAAAAAGGAACCGACGGGCGAAATGTTTCCGGGGCAAAAAGGGCAAAACTATGACACGCATCAGCATCAAAAACACTTCAGCAGGTAACACAATCATCCCAGCACGGGGCGGTTTAGGGCTCGTTCTTGGATCTGGCGAAGAAGGTACTGTCTGTCCCGAAGGCCTACGAGCACAGGGCGCATTTTTCGACATGGTTTCCCGAGGTCAGATCTCCGAGAAAGCACGTGTTGGCCGATCAGCTCGAGTAGTGAACTTCACTCACTCGACCGATGATCACAACCAGGCTGCTTAGTTCTTCGTAACTAACCTGTCAGGCAAAACGAACCGGCCCAGTTCGGAAATGCTCATATTTCAAGAGACTCGCAGCAATGCGGGTCTTTTTTTGTCTGTCGCATTCCTGAGTGAACTTGAATCACTGGTAGCACTGGCAGAACTGGCAAAGCCATTCGCTAGAATCTACGGATGAAAAAGAAAATACTGATACTCGGTGCCGGGTTCGGTGGACTCGAGCTTTCGAGCAGACTCTCCGATTCACTGGCTGATCAAGTCGAGATCACCTTGATCGACAAAAATGAAGGTTTCATCTTCGGATTCTCTAAATTCGATCTCATGCTCGGGTACTCGACAAAGCCCGAGGTCACCTTTTTTTATCGCGACATCGCAAAACCTTCAGTCGATTTTCATCAGGAAACAATTCTCTCGATCGACCCGGTCAATCGCCGCGTAACCACGGATAAGCAGACATACGAAACCGATGTCTTAGTGGTCGCGCTCGGCGCAGAGTACTCGGTCGAAAAAACTCCCGGATTCGCAGAAGGCGGCCACGAGTTTTACTCCGTTCCCGGCGCAATCGCCTTGAACAAAGTGCTTCAGACGTTCAAATCAGGGAAGCTCGTGATTGGAATAATCGGCCAGCCCTTCAAATGCCCGCCAGTACCGTGTGAAGCGGCGATTCTGCTCGACGAATGGTTCGATGAGCGTGGACTGAGCGACGATATACAAATATCCGTTGTCTCGCAGTCGGGCGTGCCGATCCCGCCGTCCCCAGACGGGACGAAGGCAATTCTCGATAAGTTCAGTGAACGCGGACTCGACTTTGTAACCGAGCGAGTGATCACGAGTCTGGATCCCGACAACAAGATCGCACGGTGCGAAGACGGCAATGAGATCCCGTACGACCTGTTCCTTGGAATACCGATCCACCGAGTTCCTACAGTCGTTGAGGAAGCCGGACTATCTGAGAACGACTGGATTCCTGTTGATGACAAGAATCTGGCAACCAAGTTCCCGGGTGTATTCGCTATTGGCGATGTAACGAGCGCTCCGGTGCCCAAATCCGGTGTATTTGCCGAGAGTGCTGCCCGAGCTGTTGCCGATCACTTGATTGCCGAGATCACCGGGACGAGCGAACCCGATCCGTTCAATGGCAAAGCATCGTGTTACGTCGAATTTGGAGATGGTCTCGTCGGTCGAATGGATGCCGATTTCTTCCCCGGCACCCAGCCAACTGCTCCATTTTCCGGACCGTCACTTCTGGTATCGCAAGAGAAAGCAGAGTTCATAACTGAACGACGCAAGAAATGGATAGACGTCTAGGCGACTAGGCGACTAAACGAACGGCTAGCGCTTCCCGCCGGCGAGATTTTTCGCTTCTGGGAGCGACCTGAGTCGCATCATCGCGGCTGTACCAACTATCGGCCCCAGTGCAAGCATTGCGAACGCCCAACCCCAGCCTGATGAGTCTTTCACGATAGGCAGCAACCAGATCGATACCGCAGTCAGGGCGAAACCTATGCCTGTCTGAAACGTGAGCATTGTGCCTCGGTACACGGGATCGCTGAGTTCAGTCATAGCGGTCGAGAACTGGGCCGAGTCGGCGATCACTGAAGCTCCCCAGATAATGGCGAGAATCACGATCAATACGGTCAATTCATGAGGCACAAAGCCAATGAACGCCGCCACGGTCCCACTGATGACCATCGCGATGCTCGCTACAGCCGTTCGCCCTATTTTTTCTGACCACAGCCCGGCCAACGAACTCGCAACTGCTCCAACAGCAAACACGAGGAACGTCAGACCACTCGCAAGGTCTAGAACATCGCCAATCAACGTTCTGTCACCAACGACATAGAGCAAGAAGCTGCCGATCCAGGCCCACATCGCGTACAACTCCCACTGGTGCCCCAGATAGCCGGTAAGAGCCAGCCGTGGACCACGCTCGGTAAGTGCTCCCAGCACGTAGCGAGGGTTGAACTTGGCACCTTTGACATCGTGTGGGCCGTCTGTAACGGAAAATCTCAGGATGACTCCACCGATCATCGCCAGAATCGAACTGCCGATGATCACGGCCTGCCAGTTTTCAGAAAACACCGATCTCAGCAGGTGAGGTGATCCAGAACCTATCGTCAACGCCCCAACCATGGTTCCCAGAGCAAAGCCGCGTCCTTTAGTAAACCAGCCGGAAATCACTTTCATGGCCGGTGGGTACACGCCGCCTAAAAACGCACCAGTGGCGAAGCGTGCGGCTATCAGCAGGGGCGTTGACTCAAGCGGTATCACCAGCAAATTGGTGGCCGCGGCGAGTACCGCCGAGACCGCAAACAGCGTTCGGGCGTTGATCAGATCGGAGAGGTTCGTGAACGCAATGAGCAGCGTGCCAAACACGAAGCCGACTTGGACTGCGACCGTCAGGAGCGCAATAGACGATTCGTCAACCGATTTTTCAATCTCGAGCGCACCCGATATCGCGTTGGTCGAGAACCAGACTGACAACGAGAATAATGTGGCTGCAGAAACGAGGATTAGCGCTGACGATCGAGTTCTTGCTTTGAACATAAATGTTTGATGTGAGGACGAGAGCCTGAGATTCGATACTTCCTAGCGATGAACGCCTCTTGCGCTTCCACGATCAGTTGCAAGCCGGTATTGTGTGGCAAGCCGCCTGTTTTCTCTGGCGCATCGCACAATTCGCGGGTTACGAGTATTTCGGTTTCGGGGAGCAGTATGAGCCAGAGCGAACTAGAACGCACTTACTTTCAGGACGGTCTTCACGGTAATCACTGTTTTGGGTGCGGAGCGTGGAACGACAAGGGCCTTCGTATCAAGTCGTTCTGGGACGGGGATGAGTCCGTGTGCATCTTCGAACCTGAAGCGCATCACGCAGCAATGCCGCCCGACGTGATGAACGGCGGAATTATCGCATCAGTGATCGACTGCCACGGCGTGTGCTCAGCCATAGCCGACGGTTACCGGACAGAAGGGCGCGAGGTGGGTGAGGGCGAAAAGATCTGGTACGCAACGGCCTCGTTGACCGTGAACTACCGCAAGCCCACTCGCATCGACGGACCGATTACGGCACGGGCTCGGATAACCGAAAAGAGTAATAAGAAAACAACTTTCGCAGTTGATCTGTACTCGCACGACGGCGTTCTGACTTGCGATGCATCCGTACTTTCACTTCGTGTCCCATCTGAATGGGCAGATCCAACAGGGTTGTTCCAGCACCTGTAGATGATGTGGGCTCTACAGGTGAGATAAATTCGCGAGACCCGAGTTACGACGATATGCCAAATAGCCAGATAGCCGAATCGGCAGATAGGAAACAAATATGAAGTTAGCTGTTGGTGGCGACCACGCAGGTTTTTCTATGAAGGGCCCAGTTGTCGAGTACCTGAAATCACAGGGGCACGATGTGACGGACTACGGGACTCACTCTGAGGAGCCTGTCGACTTTCCTGATATCGCCCAGCGAGTGACTGCGGCGATCCTTTCGGGTGAGGCTGAGAGAGGCATTCTCGTCTGCGGAACTGGAGTTGGTGCGGCTATTGCAGGTAACAAGGTTCCGGGCATCAGGGCGGCCCTAGCGCACGACACCCATTGCGCACATCAGGGTGTGGAACACGATGACGTGAACCTAATCTGCATGGGCGCATGGATTATCGGGATAGCAGTCGCGAAGGAAGTGCTCGACGCATTCGTGAATGCGGAATTCTCTACCGACCCAGATTTCCGGCGCCGCGTTGAAAAACTTTCCGAGATGGAACGCAAGTACGCTCGTGAGCTCACGGGTCAGGGCTGATCAGGGCGCCAACCGCTTCAGGTGCGTAATCTCCGATGAATTGATTACTCACGAAAAACACGGACTTGCATCCAACTCACCCTGCACTACAAACGAATCATGGGCGGTGTGCAACACTCCGTATATTGCAGGCTTTTCGTATACGTAAATCCGTGGCAACCGTTGTCAACAGTATTCGCGAGCGAATGCATTTTTCGACGTAAACGGACGATAGCCGCAAGTAGATATTGCGGTACACCCGTAGCATATTTCATCGTTTTAGCATCACGCGAGAGATGACAGTTGGTCGAACATACCTGTTAGGTATGTCTTTGGTGTAAGCCGTCGTTTCGCTGGGTAAACCAACTACCCCCTAAGAACCGAAGTTCGGTTCTTCCTCTCGTTCGATCATGTCTGGATCCAGATCCATCGACATGCCAACACCTGAGGGCGCGTGAACCGATCCGTTTTCTGGCTTCACCGGGTTTTTCAAGAAGTGCTGATGAATCGTGTTCCACTTCACGAGGTACTCCTGATACGGAGTATGGATCGGCGACTGGCTAACCGAGAAGTGAACCGCGGCATTAGTCGAGTGGCCGTGCGGAATCGTGATCAGATCAAACGTAGTAGCAAGCGCCGCTATTTTCAGCACCTCAGAAAGCCCACCCGCCCAGTAAATATCGGGCTGAAGAATATCTAGCGCTTCCGCATCGATGAATTCCTTCATGCCCCATCTTGTGTAGTGATGCTCGGCCCCAGACAGCGGTATGTTCGTGGCCTCTTTGATCTTGCGATAAGAATCGATGCGATCAGGCATCGCGCACTCCTCTAACCAGCGAGGGTGAAACTCCTCGATCTGCTCTGCAAGCCTGATCACGTAGTTCACGTCCATCGATTGCCAGCAATCGAGCATGATGTCGTCATCATCGCCGAGGGTTTCACGAAGGGTCTCGACCAGTTCAACGTTCTTCTTCAGCCCTTCGGCACCCGACATTGGGCCATGCCTGAAGAACCACTTCTGCGCCGTATATCCAAGCTCCTGATGCTGCTTTGCACGCTCCTTCACCTTGCCCATGTCGAGCACGTCATATCCGAGCATCGAAGCGTAGGCCGGCACTTCCTGTCGAGTCGGACCTCCGATAATCGAATAAACAGGAACGTTCAGATATCGCCCCTTGAGATCCCACAGTGCGTTGTCGATTGCGCTGATAGCGATCATCGTGTTGCCCTGGCGGCCGTGGACCGACCCTCGGTGCATGATGTCCCACAGGAACTCAGTCGCCAGCGGATCACGCCCGATCAGGTATCGAGTGAGCTCGTTCTCAATGATGAACGCAACCGTCTTGTCCATCGGGCCGCCAATACCGATCACACCCTCGTCAGTTTCGATCTGTACAAAATAGGCGTCGTGGGCAAGTTCGTTCTTGGTCTTCTCCTGGCTCCACTCAACCCGACCGCCTATATTGCGGAACTCCGGGTACACATCAAGTGGTTGCACCAGCCGTTCTTCCCAAAAAACGCCATCAGTTTCAATGGTTCCAAATAAGTGACGGAGTCGGACTTTCTCGATCTTCATGGATTGCTACTTTATTTTTTGGTACTGGTTGGCCGGATTATCTGAATTCGACCGTAAGAATAATGACGAATTAACTGGACGCGACTTTACCGCACTTACGGCATGCCTGATTGGCGAGCTGATACTAGCGTTGCGGAGCGGCTTCGGGTTCTCGAATGTATGGGATCAAACGCGGAGCCTCGAACTGCTCTTCACCCTTGATTCCCTCAAGCAACGCAAACGCCTCTCGAACAACCGACTCTTCGCCAGAAAGCGAAAGTATTACAGCACCCTCTGATCCAGCAACGCCACCAGATGCAACGTGTGTCGCAGTTACACCGGTCAGTATTTCCAGTGCCTGAATCTCGATAACTACCTGAGCGTTTACGATCGGCATAAGACCGGCAGCCTGTCCCATCGTCAGATCCCAGAGGTGATTACCGCATACACGTGCAGCCTCGATCACATCAGGAACCAGGCGTTCCAGACTGACAGGTGCTAGCCAGTGCGAGCCACGAGCGGTGAGGGTGCCCCAGATTCCTCCGACCGTGCCGCCTGCACCATCTGCGGCAAGAACACCGATGTTGCCGTTATGGTCGACAGCGTTCGCACCTTTAATAGATACGTCACGAGCACGGAATTGACCCAGTGCCTGTGGAGCCGGGGTTTCCGACAGATCTCCGTCTTTGAACACCCATGGCCCAAGTCGATCTTCCTCGATCACGCTCGCAAGTCGGCCACTCGTAACAATTCCGGCAGTGCTGTTGCCTTTATCGGCCGCCTGCCCGGTCAATTCTTCAAGAATGTATGCCGGTGTTACGCCGCGAGAAACCACGAACCAGCCATCTTCGAGAACTCGTTTTACTTCCGGCATCTGCAGAACTGCCCGAGCCAGTAGTCGCTTCGACTCACGAGGAAGCAACATCACAAGTGCGTGGAATCGGTCGTCTCGCAAGTGCGGAGCCGGCTTCATGAAGCTAGAGGTGTCGTAGAACATTCGTCAAATACTCCGCTCAGTGTCAAACAGCTTTCACGCCATGTCTTCACGGCGCCCGGAAAAGTAATGCCCAGAAGTTTCGAGCAAACCACAGTGAAAAATAGCGGCAAAATCGCTCACCGCTCGTAAAACAGCGTAGATGTTACGTGAGGATCGTCACGAAAAGCCCAAAAAATGACGCAATCACCCTAAATTGAAGCGATTATCTCGCGAGCTCTCGACGGCCAGTCGACCGTAG
>Ga0209402_10006192_pt1 | contig 10519 bp, 11 predicted proteins | sample ArcticOcean_MG_C_3_FD_187437 | JGI IMG/M metagenome (GOLD analysis project Ga0209402, IMG submission 187437) | Marine microbial communities from western Arctic Ocean - ArcticOcean_MG_CB8_126 (SPAdes) (version 2) | ecosystem: Environmental > Aquatic > Marine > Oceanic | place: Arctic Ocean... | reverse complement strand
AACTCAATCAATCCCAATTTTGACGAATGAATAGCAAAATCAAAAGGCAAAGATCGTTTGTCTTTGCACTCTGGAATTTTATACTCTCTGGAAAAAGTTTCGCCCATTTCTGTAAGATAGCAATCTATTAGGTTTTCTCCTTTAGAGCTGTGATTACAGTAAGGGCATCTGGATTGACTCCCAACTCGATTAAGAGGAGACGCTTTCCATCTATGTGTTTTTTCTTCGCTACAAACCCACCATACTTTCTTGTGGCTTTGAGGCATTAATTCTTCCGGCCTAATGACGTTATTATCATAGTCCCACTCCAAGCATATGTCGGGCTGCTTAGCCAATAAAGAAGTAGTAGAATCTGGTTTTTTACCAGAACAATAAGGGCATTTGTGTTTTTTGCCTACTCTATTATTCGGGCTTGCTTTCCATCTGTGTTCTTTCGAAACAACACACTTCCACCACACCTTTTTCATGCTATTTGGCAATAATTCTGTCGGTCTGATATCATTCTTTTCATAATCCCACTCTTTAATCGCATTAGGAAAATTTACAGCTAAGTTATTACTAGGGGATGCTCTGTTGTAGCAATATGGACACCCATCTCCACGTCCAGTTCTAGCGTTAACGCATGCTGTCCAACTTTGATTACACTTGCTACATTTCCACCAAGCTTTTTTATTATACCCCTGTGTTATATCTGTAGGCTCAATTATATTTTTAGAATAATCCCATTCTTTCACAAGCTTTGGGTGGGTTGTATGCAAACAATTAGAAGGAACACATCTCCTATTACAACAACATGGGCAAGTCGTGCCTTTACTTTTAGCTCTATTTTGAATAGAGGCTTCCCAACTATGGTCTGGAGCCACAGGACATTTCCACCAAACCTTCTTGTGGCTACCGGCTGTAACCATAGTTGGGTCTATCTCATTTTTGTCATAATCCCACTGCAACATAAGTTTGGGGTGTGTTTTTATAATACTCATACCATTTATATAGTAAAAGAATTTCAAATGTGCGTGCAATTTTTAATTTTTAACAAGGATGTAGTCGATAAAAGCAATACTCATTTGAAACTCTGGGAAACTGCCCATCCCTACATTCTTAGTGATCCTTTTTTCAATTTTTGGAGACTTAAAGAAATCTTCCACTGGGTCTTTTATGACTCTTTCATTATCAACTTTTAATCCAGCCTCTTTAATCCAAGACCTATACGTTGCTATTGGCTTTGTCACTTTTTGAGTTTTTTCCCCCAATTTTACACCGGCCTTAGTCAACTCTTCATCTGTGAAAACTAAATGAGCGTAAGCCTTATTTTCCCAATGATACATGTGAGTGCCATGTCGAGAGACCCAAGGATGACATCTTAAATACATTTTTCCTTCAGGCGACAATAATTCTGCGGCCTTCTTTAGAATAGATTTTGGAGCATCAAGGTTATCAAATGGGCCAATATGATCTAACACATCAAACACAATAATGACATCATAGGGGCCATTTTCTTCTACAACGTCCATGTCAGTCGTCAACACGCCAGATTTACCAGACCAATTGTTTTCAACAATGTCATAACCTACAGAAACAACCGTTTTATGTTTCGTCGTCACATCAACCGTATGACCTTCTCCACAACCAAAATCAAGGAACTTCTTATCGTTTAAGTTCTCTTCGATCATCAATTCTACGACTCCATTGGCTCTGTCAACCTTATCTTGCTCACTATCTGCTGAGCAAATTAAGTTAGGATTAACTGCTTTTGGCCACTTATCAATATTTAAATTAACCGCATCTTTGCTAACGGCTTGTTTGCTAACGGCTTGTTTGCTCGACACCTCTGTGCCATTCGAAATTTCCTCCTTGGCATCTCTCAGCAAAGACCCTACTTTTTCCATAAGAATTAAGGCTTGATCTATTTTTTTGGTTGGCATATCTTCTCCTTTTACTATTGTAGTATATATATGGAAATTGCAACTTTATTAAACACCCATTGTCCTTCTGTCACAGCGGACACACTTGATTCAATAATAACGTTTGTTGGGACTAATGCTATCGTATCTATTGATGGAGCAGCTTGGAATTCTTTCGAAAATATAAAATTACCAGCCTATAAACTGAAAGGCTTCTACCACAATTGCCCCAAGTCTCCCTATAGGAACGTTGCTCTGGGGTTGAAAACTCTTTATGAAAAATTCCCAGACTCAGATTGGTTCCTATATTGCGAGCACGATTGCCTCTTTGCCTCTGATCAATTCAAAAAAAACCTGACAATTGCCGACAAACAAGACATTTGGATGTTAGGGAACGATGGAAGACAAGAAAAAGGCAAATATAGCTTCCCTCTCATAGAAGCCATAATCAACGAGAAAATAATTACATGTCATTACCTTTTAGGAAGTTGTATGTTTTTCTGCAATGAGTTCATGGAGAAACTTGCCGAGTTAGACTTTTTCAATAAACTTATAAATATTTCAAGTCATTTCACCGAAGGATACTTCCCGCTATATGATGGCTATGACCTGAGTGAACACCTTTATCCAACAATGGCTACTCATTTAGGGGGAGACATTGGGTCTTTTGCTGCTTGGAATCAAATGACTAGAACTTGGTCAGGCAGCTACAGCAAATTTCCAATGAGATGGCAGCCTGACCTTGATCCAAAAACAGAAGACTTTAAGGATGCGTCTATAATGCATCCCATCAAGAAAATAGACCATCCAATAAGAGTAAAACAAAGAAAAAGGAGAAAAGAACTGTGGAAAAATACCACCCAATGGCTATCGGGGTAGTCTTAGATGTTAAATTAGCAAATTTAGCAGCCGTCAAAGAATCTCTGCTTAACTCCGTAGGAAACATTCCTGTCGGAGAGGATTTGTTTTACCTGTATAGCCCAGACTATATCGAACCCTTAGAAAAGAAAGGGGAAAAAATACAATGTATCTTCAACTACCAGAAGATTAAAACAAATCCCTATGTTGCCTTAACGGAAACAGCAATGATATTAGGGGCAGAACAAGATGAAGAATATAGAAGAAAAGTTGTATTTATCACCGATCAATATAGTGAATCACAAAATGAACAAATTGATGTAATGCTGCAAATAGATGAAGCTCAAAGATTTGACTGCGAATACTCGTTCATTGGAATAGGACAACAAGATTTCAACCTCACCAAGAATACAGAAAACACCCACGTCATCACAATAGAATTAGACGATCTAGACGTAACTTTAAACAAAATTTTTGAAGAGGAAAGCAATGGCAAATAAAAGATTCCGTCCAGGACGTTTAAATAATCAGAAAATAAATGCAGGCGAAATGAAACACAAAATGCAAGGGTCTTTAAAAATGTCCCTGTTCGAACTGTCTCAGGTGGATATCATTGTGCCTTTTCATGGGCAATACCAAAAAGTTACACGGCTAATAGAAAGCATCTATCGCAGTACAAGACCTCCATTTTTAGTAACACTTGTTGATGATGGATCAATAAATGCTGGATTTATTGAAGACCTCAAAGAAAACACAAATATCAATTGTATACGCAGTGAAAAACAACTTGGATACGCTGGTGCCCTTTCATTGGGATTTAACGCAACCACTTTTCCTTGGGTGGTCTTCATGGATTCTGACTGCTACGTCGATAACATCAACTGGCTGAACAAACTTGGCGAAAGCATGCTAGAGCTTAAAAAGCAAGGCGTCAAAATGGTATCTGCTCGCTACCCTAACTCTGGTTCGGATGTTGCTAAACTCTCTTCTCCTGCTAGGCCGCTGTCTAACGTGGAAGATATCATATTGGAAAAAGGGGAACACTTACCTTTGAGCTGTGTTATGTGTCACAGGGAACTATTCCCGAGAATTGGCGGATTCATAAAGCAGTATCCCTTTGGCTGGTACGAAGATCAAGAACTAGCTCATAGAATGAGCCACTACGGTTTCAAACAAGCCATTTGTCACAAAAGCTGGATACACCATGATGGAATGTCTACAATTAAAGAACTCTGGAGCAAGGCTCCTGAAATTAAAGACATAATGATGAAGAATGAAGAACTCTGCTTGAAAGATATAAACTCTCTCAAAAAATGAATAAACAATCATAAATAAGAATGAGGAAGCTTTCTCAAAAATTTAAGGAGGATATTTATGGCTAATCTATTTGTAGCACCTGTTGTCGCAGCCGATTGCATCGGAACGACTACTGGCGGCTTAGCAATGCCTTGGTTTAAATGCAAGAAAATTGCAGCAAGCCCTGTTACCACAAATTGTGTTAATATGCGATTGTTTACCGTTACGTGCCCAAAAATCAATCAACAATGTAACAAAATCTCAAATGCGTACCTCGCATCTGTGACCGTATGTAGACAATCCATCTTTTAAGATTGCTTTGATGCATTAATGTTAATATTTAAGTCACTGGAAACAGTGGCTTTTTTATTTGTATGAGAAGCAACTTCTTGGTGCTGTTTGTCGCAAATGTTTTCACAGATGCTTCTTCCAACCTTCAACATTCTGTCTGGTAACTTTGAAGTTTTTGTTTGCTGCTGCAACCGCCACACTTCTAAACTTATCAGGAGCGTCGGAGTATCGAAAAAACTCCCCCATTGTAAACTGTTTGCCTAACTCTGTGATATTGTTGTAGTTTTGCAAATGAGGATCACCCGAAATTCTTGATAGGAATTCTTTAGTTTTTGGTTCCCCTGTTTGCCTCATTGAAGTCAACACCTGATATACAAATGGCATTACTACTTGTGTGAACCCACCAAACATCATTAAGAAATGATCTACCCTCATTTTTTCAACATATCTTGTGACCATTCCTAGTTGAAGCTCAGCCTTCTTTTTTTCATAAGGGGATTCTTGCTTTTGTCGCCTTAAATCTTCAGGACTTCCCGGTTCTTGTTTGACTTTACCATCAGGGGATTTCTCAACCCTGACACCACCGTTTGCTGTCCTTGTAAGATAAGTGATACCAGCATATCCATCTTCGCCAATTTTAATTTGCTTCCTTCCACGAGCAATTCTCGGAAGTGTCAGAAAGTAATTGACCCAACCCAATACCATATCAGGATCATCTACTACATCAGAAGATAAGTACCTGAACTCTACCGTGCCATGAGCGTTAAATGCACTAATATTCGTTCCAGTTCGTTCCCTATTCTTTATCGCAGCCATGAATTCTTCTTTGGAGTAATCCCCTTCTTTAAGCTTATTGCCAATTACATATTGCAAGTCACTGTTGAATTTGGCGAACGAATCGAAATCTCTGCCGGGCAAATCACGGGTAAGATGAGCTTCATCAGCAAGAGTAGTCATTGCCACCAAATCAAACCCATCAGTATCTTTCGGCATTCCCACATGGATATGACAAGAAGTCTGGCCGTCTGTGGTCTCGTCCTGAACATGACGAAACAGTTGAGTGAGAGCACCAATATCTTTTAGAGTCATGATAGGACTGGTAAGTTCACAAATGCCGTCGCCATCTCTATGGATATTCCATGCTCCAGTATCTTCTTCTTCAATCTCAGCGGCCCATCCCAAATCTTCAAGTACATCTTTATATTCATCAGACTTATCTTCGAAACTGGACATATAGTAATCATTACCAGACTCGACCTCATAATAGTCCCAGTTTTCTCCGTCCATTATTTCTTTGATGAATTCTTTTTGAAGCTCCTCATGATCAAATTTATCTATCTCTGCTTCAGCAACATCTCGTTTCTCTTTCCACTCTTTGTGTTCATCTTCCCAGAGTTCGACATCAGCTTTATATTTTTCATCAGCCGTATGCATGTCATCGTCTTCATAATCATCTTCATCAGGCTTTTCAGGCTCATCATTATCATATTCCCAATCATCAATACTCTCATACTCAGGATTCTTATCTTCCATAAACCTTTGCCAATCAGTTGCTAACTGGCTTTCTCTTGCATCTTTGCCCCAGATAACTGAGTAGAGCATATCCGCAAGTTCGTCTTTGATAGCTTCTAATTGCTCTTCACTATAGTGCCGGTCGCCCTCTTCTGACTCTACCCGGAATTCGAGTTCAAGTCCAAATGTTCCAGCTTCAAACTTTTTGAATTGACGATGAGGATGTGGATTATGTTTATTTTGCTTCCATGATTTTTCCATACCTTTTCTAGCACGACGAACGTCTGTCTGGGACATAGCTTCAAACCAATTGGAAAAGTTCATATTCATGCTCCTATATAAGCATCCAACGACTAATAACGTACTTTTCAGGCCTTGATATACGCCATGTCTTTGCTATGCTTACAGCTTTTTCTTTTGGTATTTTCCACTTTCTACAATAGTAAATAAAGTTATCTAAACTCAATATACCAATTTCTCTTTCTGACAAATTTTTACCATCTTCATCTTTTTTCGTATGCCCAAAATGTAATTCTACAGCATCTTCAATATCTACGAACTCTATGTCTTCTTTATACATTTGCATAAAGAAGTCACTATCGGCAAAAGCACCATGCCCAGAATACCAAGGGTCTACGCCTCCTGACTCCATAAATGTCTTTTTTGTGAATGCTGTATTCCCAGACATAGGATTTTTACCATGTCTAGCCACAGGAATTTTGAATTTGGTATCATCCATAATCATCCCATCTTTTAAATCCTTTAACTCCTTCCTGACTTCAGTGGGCGTCATTTCAAGAAAACTATCAACAGTCCCTTTGCCGGGCCATAAACATAGTGTAAACATATTTGACGCATAGATAATCTTATTGTCCTCAATGAGAGGTTCAATCCTCTCAAGGTAATTGAGTGGCAATAGACGATCGGAGTCTAGGTAAAGGATTTTGTCATTCTTAGAGGCATTCACCCCAGCAGACCATGCCGCTGACCAATTAAAACTTTCTTCTTTCTCCAAAGGGACAACTTCCAATTCCTCAAAATCAACGTTTAGCTCTCCATCTAACACTAGAATCTTTTGACATTCATCATAAAGAGGCATATTCCTCATGTGTTCTATCTGTTTTTTCAAATAGGTTTTGCGGTCTGACGAGTACATTATAAAAATTGAAATCATGTATTTTTCCTGATCATGCTGGGGTGAGCAGTAATTTTATTTGTTGTTGTTATGAATTTCTCGGTTTTATAAGACCAAAACCATCCTGATGGCAATTCAAGGCAATAAGAGCCAAAACATGCCCAACGACTATTTTCAGTTTGCTGAACTTTGTTCTGAACCTCTTCAGGTGCTCTGGTTTCCGCTGAGCCGTCCTCATAAGTCACATTGTCATAATGCTTCATGGCACGGAGAGGGTACGTTAGAAGCAATTCTCCTCTGCCTGAGACGTATTCCTTGGCATTATATCCATTAATAAACTGATGAGTGAACCACATCATCCCTTGTTCGCTCTGCTTGGGACTCAAAATGACGTTTTCCCCGGCATCCAGCTTAGGCTGTAGCGTCCCTTCTTTGTCGTCAAAACCACGATAAAGATCAAAACTGTAAGGTTCTGTCTGCCGATCTCTTCTGACTTCACTACCTCTTTTTTTAAGCTTTGCCGCTGTATCGGCAAACATATCGTCAAGATTATTTTCAATGCAATATTGTTTAAAATCCCTCATGAAATCTCCATTTTATCATTCATTTCATTTTTCAAATACCAAGTCAAAAATAATTTGTCAACTTTGGACATCGGTTTCATGGGTCTGTCCAGTGATTTGGACTTATGTTCCAATTCAGAGGTAATTCCATCAACCATTCCCGCTATACACGACAAATAATCCTCGTCTTGAGTCTTCTTGTATTTATTTATGAAGAAATGGTAATGATTGAAAGCACATTCTCTGATACTTTCTCCTTTGGCTACCCCATTACACCAAACTCTTTGATGTGACCTCATTGTTTGATAAACATCTCTATACTTCTGATGGCAAAAGTAAGGGCCTTTTACGACATGATTCCCAATAGGCGATTCATCAAACATATTGATTGTATGATAGCCTTGATTTTGTAGTCTGGTGTAGTGTTCAACGTCAGGGGTGCAAGTCTCTGAAAAAAGATTTTCTTGCATTATGCTGGTTCTCAGAAGCTTTAGAGCATATATTTTTTGATCTGTAAGCGTATCCCACAAAGAAAATAGAGTGGAATGACACATAGAGTCATCATCCATTTCATCCACTGCTTTAGATATCCGCTCTGCAAAGCCTTCATGCAATATCATATCAGCGTCAAGGGGGACAAGATATTCTGTCTCACATTGCGTGAGCATTTGATTAAGTGCTTTTATCTGCGGAGAAACATTGCGAACTTCCTGAAATACGAATTGATTCCTACAGCTCTTAATTGCCTTCAAGCAATCTTGCTCTGTTTGTTCGCCGCAAACTGTCATGCAAAAAGTTACACGACCCAATGAAGATTTTTCAGCCATATCACCTCGGTATAATTGTGTAATCTACAAACTGGATTTCCAATATCTTCTGATAGTCCTCGTGATTAATGATGGCCTTAATTGCTTCTCTTGGAATATTCTTCAAACAAATGGGATCAGGAGATTGTCGGTCGATTTGTTCCTTCTTTATCTCAAACCCATTTTCATTAAACCATTTCTTGTATTGTTCTGTGGGAATCACTCCTGTCATCCTGTATACTGGAAGGGGATTGTGATCTTTAAGAGCCTCTGTGCTTAAAAAGAAGTGAGAATAAGCCTTGTTGAATGTCCTGTAAACATGGTTGGCATGTTTTGATGTGAAAGGATGGCAACGAACTTTGACCTCTCCTTTGTCCGCTACAAGCTCTCTGACTTGTTGAATGATCTGTGTTGGGTCTTCCGCATGGTCAAGCACATCGTACAATAAAATTGTGTCGTAATAACCCTGCTTTAAAAGGCTGTAATCGGTCGTCAAAATAACATCTTCTGACTCCTTCCAATCCTCTACTATGTCAAATCCAGTAGCGGTGTCAGCTTTTCTTTTTTTTGCTTCTTCGACTATCGACGCATCCCCACAACCAAAGTCTAGGAACTGCCTGCCTCTAAGGTTGGTCAAATCACACATATCAAGAACAGCTTTTGCTCTCTTCTTGATGCCTGAAGGAGTAGGCTCAGATATCAAGAATCCCGGCACAGCGTCAGGCCAATTTTCCCAATTTGGCTCATAATTTAAAGCCTGAGCAGGCACATCGCTTGCTGAACCAAAAGATTCATTTGAACCTTCAAGTATCTCTAAAATCTTACCAGCACTTGTTTGCATTATTTTTGCATACTGAATTATTTTTTCTCTATCATTCATTAAAACACCGCATTGTTAACTATTTCCTTGTATTTCATCCATGTATGATGACCGGGCATCCGATTAGCTTGAGTGAAATGTATGGCATACTCTGAACCAGTGATCTTCTTAACATAATCTTTCCCCAATACTTCATGAACATACTCTGTGCCAACTCGAAGCTGCTCAGGATGGTCGTTCAATGTCAACATTAAAAGACCTTGTTCATCTGCTTGAGAAATATTAAACAATGGAACTTTTTTATCTTGTTCAGGATCAAACTCTGCTGTAGATTCCCACATGGCTCTCAAAGCTGCCCCATAATCATATCCGGGAGGAAAGCCCATGAATCCTGAATTCAGAAAAGGAGCATCAGGACTATGAAACTTGTCATAATGCCCATAAAAGCGAATAGGTTCTTCTAAGATCATTACCTTATTAGAAGAAAGGAATTCCTCAATCATAGGAAGTTCTCTCAACATAATGATGTCATTATCCATGACAATTTCATGAGTTTCAATTCTTTTGCGAGCAGGAGCTACTTTCCAAAGTGTTCCGCCGCAAACGTTTCCATTCCATTCAAATGACCCATCAGAACGAACAGGAGTTCCATATTGATCTGGAATCGCACAATCTGTCCAGCTTTGGGACTCAAATACTATCGGGCGATCTGCGGCTGCATCCTTAAGAAATGCCAACTGATCACTGTTCAGTCCATTGTAGCAAATCATCCAATCAAATCGATCTTCTCCCAATGCCGCCATAGTGCGGTCCATTGACTCAGCCAAAATATCTAACCCTTGTTGTAGGCACGGCCCACATGTGAATCTAAATAAAGGTTTCATTAAATCCCCCTCAAAAATACCTAGCGACCACAACCATACATTTCATCCCAATACTATGATAGTATGTGGCAACAAATACAGGAGAAAAAGTATGGACTTAGCTAGGGTAGAATTTTTGTTAACAGAGACAGACAGGCATTTGGTGGGCATTCAAACAATGATTCCCTTGTTGCGGGAGATTAAAGATGAGTTGCACCAAATGAGAACTCAAATGTTTGCAAATCACGAATTGCATAATCTAACAAGGAAAATTGAAGAATTAATAAATCCTCAATGTGACAACTATGAAGAAAAATATTCTGAATTAATGACCATAATTGAAGACTGGCCCAGAGCAATTAATCCAGATTTAATATGCCAAGATGATTCTGAGCCGGACAAAGAGTACAGAGCCGAAAGCATTGTTGAATTTGTCATTACTGATTACCTGAAGGATATGAAATTTTTGGATTT
>Ga0209402_10006190_pt1 | contig 10523 bp, 11 predicted proteins | sample ArcticOcean_MG_C_3_FD_187437 | JGI IMG/M metagenome (GOLD analysis project Ga0209402, IMG submission 187437) | Marine microbial communities from western Arctic Ocean - ArcticOcean_MG_CB8_126 (SPAdes) (version 2) | ecosystem: Environmental > Aquatic > Marine > Oceanic | place: Arctic Ocean... | reverse complement strand
TGCCGGCCTTGCAAGAAACTTATTGGACTAACGAATCGGGAGGCGCCAGCAAAAGGTCAAAAAATGGCTCGGTAACGTCTATACAGTGTCGAAAACCTGATCAGGATGGACTAGTGGTCTTAGCAACTCGCTCACACAATAACTCCGACACTGATGCATTCCTTAAAAAACTCAATATCGCAAAACTCGATCGCTGTGGCTCATCATTAAAGTTTTGTCGAATAGCTGAAGGAAGTGCGGATATCTACCCAAGACTTGGAAGAACCATGGAATGGGATATTGCTGCTGGGCATGCAATCCTCGTGTCAGCCGGCGGGAAGCTGGCTGATTTGGCTGGGAATCCAATTCAATATGGGAAGATAGGCTTCGAAAGCCCTCATTTCGTAGCTATCGGCGCGGAATAAGTTTCAGCCTGTACAGCCTTAGTCATCAACGCATTGGTCATTCCTCTGAATATATAAGGGTGCACGGGCGTCAAGGCATACCAGTACAAAAGCCCCAATACGCCAGCAGGATGAAAGTATGCTGAAGTAGTAAGCCTTGACTCGCCATCAACCTCGTCAATATTGAATTCCAACACCGCCGACCCTGGAAGCTTCATCTCAGCCATCAAAGTTAGTTGTTTCCCTTCGTCGATCGCGATGACTCGCCAGAAATCAATAGCATCACCCACCCGAATTGACGTCGGATGACGTCTTCCTCGCCTCATCCCTACTCCACCAACCAAACGATCAATCACGCCACGCAGCTGCCAAAGCCAATTTAATGCGTGCCACCCATTATTTCCACCTAAAGCTCGTACTTGATTCCAGATTGCTTCCGGAGTCACTATCTCTTGGTGTCGTGCAACTTCTTTCTTACTGTAGAAGGAGTATTCAGGATGGCTACCACCAAAATGGATAGCGCCCTCAGTCCAGCGGGCGGGCATCTCTGATAATTTCTCACTCTCCATAGCAATGTGAATAGCCTCGGTGTAAGACTTTAGGTCCCGAGGGAAAATTTCTCTGATTCTAATCTCAGACGCGAGCAAATCATGCTTAAGTCCATCAATCAGCGGTCGCGCGACATTTGCCGGCACAGCTGTCACGAGATCTAACCAATAAGAAGAAAGTCGAGGAGTCAACACAGGCACGGGGATTAAATATCGTTTTAGGCCAACAGATTCAGCGAACTGATGAATGAGATCTTTGTATTTTATCGTTTCTGGGCCAACGACATCATATGTTTCGCCAAACGTATCAGCGGTGCCAATTGACGAAGTCAGATACCAAAGTAGATCACTTAAAGCAATCGGTTGCGAGCTCGAATTGACCCAGCGGGGGGTAATCATGATTGGAAGGTGATAGACAATATCTCGGATAACTTCAAACGCTGCGGAACCAGCACCGACTATCATTCCCGCGCGAAGTTCCGTAACCGGCACGCTACCCTGTCTTAGGCAATCTCCAGTCTCAGCTCTTGAAGTCAGGTGCCGAGTATTGCGTCCGGAACTAGGCTGAATTCCACCTAAATAGATTATTTGCGAAATGCCATGTTTCGCAGCGGCTTCAGCAAAATTTTGCGCAGCTTTACGATCCAATTCTTCAAATGCCTTACCAGAGCCCATTGAGTGAACGAGATAAATAGCCACATCTGTACCAGCTAATGGGGAGTCAAGTGACGAAATATCGAGTACGTCACCCGCGAACAGTTCAACGTTTGGCCAAGGTCGGCCTTCAAGAGTTTGCTTATTTCGTGCAACTGCTCTAACGGTATGTCTCGCCTGAATTAATTGAGGAATCAAGTTCGATCCGATGTAACCTGATGCTCCAAAAACAGTGACTATAGCCATGCTAACTTCCTTAGCTATTGCCCTATGTAGAGCAAATACTCGCTCCTCTTAAACTCGCACGGTTTTCCCGATTAAGCAAGCTAGAATAAAAATGAAGATTTTTTTGATGTGGAGTTATATGAAGTCGACAGCAGTGGTGGTATTTACAAGAGATCTTCGTGTACATGATAACCCTGCACTAGTAGCAGCAAGCCAGCAAAATAAATGGGTAGCACCACTGTTTGTGCTAGATCCGAAGCTAATCAATGGACCACAATCCTCAGCTAACCGCTCTATTTTTTTATACGAGTCTCTCGCTGGTTTAAATGAATCTCTAGAACACCTTGGTACTAGGCTCATTATTTCGCAGGGTGTCTGGGCTGATGAAGTGATGAAATTTACTGCCGCAGTTGAGGCTACAGAGATCCATATGGCAATGGATTACAGCAGATATGCCAAGGAGAGGCTCCGTCTTCTAGAGATTACTTGTCAGGATAACAAAGTCAAATTATTTCTTCATGACAGTCACTCTGTCGTCCCTCCCGGAAAAATACAACCAGGTGGTGGGAACGAATACAAAATTTTCACTCCTTACTACAAGAAGTGGTTAGCTGAACCCTGGAGACCAGTGCTAGAGGTACCCACACTCGCTCCACCTAGCCAGTTAAACATAATTAAGTCGGAGATCTCAAATCTAGATTTTCAATCAAATGTTGAGTTTAAAGGAGGCGAGTCGATAGGCCGATCCCGCATGGAATACTGGTTTAAGCATGCTGTACAAAAATATGAGGAAACCCGCGATGATCTAAGTACTCCAGCCACTTCTCTGCTTTCTCCCTACCTCCATTTTGGTTCTCTATCGTTACTAGAACTTGCTACAAAAGCAAAAACTAATGGTAGCGATGCATACCTCCGGCAACTTTGCTGGCGTGATTTTTATCTTCAAATATTGGCTGAACACCCCGACTCTGGCAGCTCTGACTACCGAGACCGTGGCGATAATTGGACCATTAATAGCGACTATCTTGAGGCATGGAAAACAGGCACGACCGGATATCCAATAGTTGATGCCGGAATGCGACAGTTACTCGCTGAAGGATTTATGCATAACCGAACGCGAATGGTCACCGCTTCATTTCTAACAAAGGATCTCTATCTAGATTGGCGACTGGGTGCCTCACATTTTCGTAATTGGCTTATCGACGGAGATCTCGCAAGTAACCAATTAGGCTGGCAATGGGTCGCAGGAACAGGAACAGATACCAACCCAAATCGTATTTTCAGTCCCCAACGACAAAGTGAACGATTTGATCCGGCCGGTGAGTACATCCGAAAATACGTGCACGAGCTAAAAACAACACCGACAGACCTCATCCACAATCCGCCTAGCAAATGGAGAACACAGATTGGATACCCAGAACCGATCGTTAATCACAAAATTATGGTCGAACGATACCAAAAAAACAAGCTGAGAAATAAACAAGAATGATCAAAGTTCTCCAGTTAGTTTTCAGATGGCGATTCAGTGTCAGGCGCACTATTTCGGAACCTAAGCAAGAAGTCTGGGAGCTCCTGACCAACACCAAGTACTGGCCCATATGGGGGCCTTCAATTCAATCCGTAAACCCTAGCCACACAAGAATTAGCCTAGGAGCCAAAGGCTCAGTGAAAACTATCCTTGGATTCAATGTGAATTTCGTTATTACTAAGTTTGAGGATCACGACGTCTGGAACTGGGATACGTCTGGATTATCAATAACTGGGCACACCATACGACCAATAAACCCACAGTGCACTGAAGTTATATTCGACTTACCTGTACTACTAGCGCCGTATGCGCTCTTTTGCTGGATCGCGCTGCGCAAAATCAATCGTCACGCATCTGAGGTTGATATGAAGTAGAGCCAATTTCCGAGATCTACCTCATATCTAAACTCAAACTGAACTAAATAGGCAGTTTTTTTGTCAATTGCACGCCAAGCGGTGTCCCGAATGATTCGGTATTAGATCGACTTGCCTTCATAAATTCACTAGCGGCAAGCGAGTCCCGTGCCGCAGTCCAGGCCGCCCAGTCCTCGTAATACGTCGCTGTCGAAATTATAGGCCGGCTATGTCCAGCAATAGGTATTCTCACAGTTGATGACTGTGCTCCACCCTTCACAAGCTCATCAGCCAAACCGCTGAACCATTCAGTGGCCTCGGCTATTTTGCCTGCGTCAGGCGAGCCCATGGTCACAGTTCGAAGAGCTACTCGGTCCATATCGACCGTGCCCGCTCGATATATATTTTGTGCGATTAAACCCATGCTCATGTCAGCGGGCATTTCACCTAGCATGTCTAAATATATTTGGTTTGCTGTAATTGCGTCATGGGCAATCCCAAGGCTTTCTAGGTTTTCAGCTACGTATGCAACCTGAACATTACCAATATTTTGACCAGTTACAACTTGAAAAAAAGCAGCTCCTACAATGTCAAGTTCATCAAAAGCAGGTCGCAGTTTAGCTAAACTCGCCATCGTTTCTAATATTTTTCCGGGTCGTGGCTTAATGGCCACACTTCTTACGTACGTCATTTGTATCTCCTTTAAACTTTAATTACGGCAATCGATTCAATAAGACATTACTCACGATTTCCGAGGACGGATCAGTGTTGGTCGCCAATGCCGTCCATGCAGCAGTTTGACGCATATTCTCTAAAATGCCATCGAGTTCTCCTGAATGCTCCATCAGAATATTCAAAAAGTAGTGGTCGACTGGCAATCCCGTGACCGCGCGACTTATCTGACAAGCTGTCGCGCCTGATTCTACCCAAACATCAGTCCAACCGGTAAGTCTTTCTTCCAGCTCAACAATTCTTCCAGGTTTGGCTATCATTCCTATGGTAGTCATCGACTTTGTCTTACCCGATTCAACCGCCTCCCTATCACCACTGAACGCCACATCTTCAGTCCTGAGAACTCCCAATCGTACAGATGATGGAGAGGGATCACTATTCCATTGGTTGAATAGATCAGTCGCTTGTAGCTTTTCTGAGACTTCGCGAATATGCTGATTACTATCAGTAAACACCCGAAGTTGGAGATTACCAAATCCTTGACCAGATGCCACCGTATATGCAATTGCCTGATTTGCGCCACATTCCAAAAACGTATCTCGGAACTCTGTGATGTCCTTTATCGCCTCCATAGCACGCCCCTGAACTGGTGCAAAAGCTAACGTTGATTTAATCATATTGTCTTCTCCTTACGTCTATTTATGTGAATAACGAGCAAACCGTCCTGTCATCACTTTCATGTTGAACACCTGTAAATTCTGCACTGTGCCGGGACTTAAAACTCTGCCCATCGCAAAATGATTCCTAAGTTAGTTAGTAATCAATACGGAGTGTATCGGATTTAATAAATTCGTCAAGACGGGAATAAAATAAGTATCTACCGAATATAATTCGAGAGTTCAATTAGGTTGCCATCTGGATCCCAAAAATAGATTGATAACATCTCTCCAACGGCTCCTTCCCGAGCTACAGGTCCTTCACAAATCTCAATACCGGCAGATTGCAATTCTTTCTCAATTTCTCTCACCGATTCTTGAACCACAAAGCAAAGATCCGCTGTGCCAGCAAGGTGAGTTTTAGCCTTTAGCCAAAAATCCCAGCCCGCTGGATGAAGATTAATTTTCTGATTTCCGAAATGAAGAGATACTCTACCCGATTCAGTACGCTCCACTCGCATATTTAAGTACTTTGTATAGAACTCGGCACTCGCCTCAATATCACTCACCGGCACAACTAGGTGGTCCAAATGTAAAATATGCACTGCTCCCCCAAACTTAGTTACTTGGTTTACCTTAGCAAAGATATAAATCTTTTGAACAGAAATGGAGGATCGTTTGGATACTGAATACATCGCTCTTATGGCTCAAATTGCCACTGGGATAGCAACACTTGCCGTGGCAATATTTCTGGCCAATCAGCTTCGATTACAACACGACGACTCTGTGCGTCAGCTATCAAGTACAATGTCGAGTAATTTACTGAATATGACGGTAACCACAATGATTGCTGATTCTGAATTCGCAGACATCTATTTACGTGGCTGTGAGGATTACTCCCAACTCAACAAAACAGAAACTCATCGGTTTAATATGTATATGGTGGCGTATTTTAATCAAACACAGTCACTTTGGCGTCACGAGAGCGTAAAAGCTGATCCGAAGCGAAATATATACAATATGCTACAGACCGGCCCCGGCGTTGTAAAATGGTGGAATAACGTAGGACTGAATCTGCTGTCGCCGGAATTTATTGACTACGTCCACGCAGAATTATTTGAAAATGAAAAATTAAGGCAAAACATATGACAGTCAAACATCTGTTCACTCAAACGGCTCACGGAGCCTCCCCTGACCCATCCGATCAACTAGCACTCGTTATGGGCGGTGGCGCGAAAGGCGATCAACACGAACATCGAAAAACTCGAGCACTAGTCATAATGTCGATGTCTGATGTAAATCTACTTGGACTCAACCCAGGTGATTTAAGGGAACAAATAACGCTTGAGTTCCCAGAACTAATGTCCTTAAAGGATGGAACACTTATCAAAATAGGAGACGTAGAAATACGAATCGATGGTGATTGTGATCCGTGCGTCCATATCGGCGAGCTTCTCGGTATCGAAAACCGTGAAGCATTTCGAAACAATCTTCTCGGACATCGAGGCAAATTAGCGACCGCTTTGAACAGCGGTACCATTGCTATTGGTGACAAAACAAAACTAGTCTGAAAGACTTACTTTTATTCGAGAAGGATTCGTTCAAGCCGCGTAAAAAGCTTGTCGCTGGCGCCACAGTCTCGAGCATACTCACGGTATCCACCGTAGGTAGTATGAATATGTTCGATTGCCAAAGCCATTGCTGATGCGTCAACACCTAATCCAGGATTGGGCTTCTCTTTCTCACCAATTACCCCTCGATACCTGAGGTTCTGGATAAGGTCATTCATCCCCTGACGAGATAATTCGTAATCAGAAAGAATATCTTCATCCGGTACATTAAGAATTCCCAGTAGCAAGACAGCAAATACTCCAGTCCGATCTTTTCCGGTAACACAATGGAACAAAATTGGATGGCTATCAACGTCAGCTACCACATTTAAGGCTTCCAACCACTGATCCTTTTGATTCTCAAGCAGTCCTACATAATCTGGATCCCAGTTGCCGGTTTGTTTGGATTTATGCTTGCTATCAGCGTCGCCCATGGGAAAGTGATGACGCCTAACGGCCGCGTCAGAGATAGCCCCAACACCACGCGAATCGTTCGCCTCGCCTGAAGAACGAAAGTCAATTACTGTTTTGATTCCAACCTCTGACTGGAAGCTGCGCAACTCAATCTCCGACATTCTTTGGTGTTCAGCCGATCTAAACATTTGCTTCCAACGAGTATTTTTTCCAGTACCCGTTCCATAACCACCGATATCTCGGACGTTAAATACTTGCTCGAATTTATAAAATCGCTGCATCAACTTTTTTTCTAGTTTTAACCCTTAAGCAATTTTCAAATGAGCTACGTCAGATTATGCTGAGGGTAACATCTCAATTGCTATAGATAAATATCAAAACAGGTACGACTTTGCTTTCGTAAAGAATCACAGTGCACTTTCAGAAGCGGTCGACCGGCGAGGTGATATTCCTAAGAGCAGAAACTAACGCCCTCGAAGCCGTGGATCCAGTACGTCACGTAGTGCATCACCGAATACATTTATTGAAAAGATAGCAAGAGACAACGCCAATCCTGGACCCAAAGCCAACCAAGGAGCCTGTGACATCCAGTTTCTTGCTTCACGACTAAGCATTCCACCCCAAGTAGGCACATCAGGTGGAAGTCCCAAACCTAAATAAGATAGTGTGGCCTCAAAAAGAATGATTCCACCAAGATTCAGAGTGGCAATTGTCAGTGCCGTAGCCATAATATTGGGCAGGATATGCTTGAGCATAATTTGTGACTGAGTGGCGCCTAGTGACTCGGCGGCCTCCACATACACCTCTGATTTAATCTGGAGTGTAGCTCCTCGCATAATTCTTGAGTTCCCAATTGAAACAAGAAGCGTCAAAGCAAGCATCATCGTGAAACCTGAAGAACTCATGATGCCGCTCGCTGGTAGAAAAGGAATATCAAATCCGTAGAAAATAGCCTGCACGACCATCAAAAAGACTAACCCTGGGAAAGCAATAAAGGCATCGACAAATCTCTGTACAATAGTGTCGGTCCATCCTCCTAAGAAGCCGCTCACAACTCCAAGAGCAACTGCGACAAGCGTTGATGTAACGACCACAATAAATCCAAGAGACATCGAAACTCTATATCCGGTGAGAACACGACTCAACATATCTCGCGCCAAATTATCCGTTCCAAGCGGATAACCCCACTGTGGCCCTTCAAGTCGAGGGCCAGTTCCAAGTGCGTTTGGATCATAGGGAGCAATCATTGGGCCAATAACCGCCAATATTAAGAAAATCGTAAACATCACCATCCCGATTAAACCGAGTGGTTTCTCTTTTATGATTCGTCTGATTGCATTCAAATACAATGAATTGCGAATATATGTGGAGATTGCTCCCCTGTTATTCACTTCCAATAAAGTGTCTGTACTGCTCATAATTATATTACTCCCAGAACATTTATCTATGAATACTTAATTCGTGGATCTATCCATGCATAGCACAGGTCCACAAATAAATTGACTAAAAGCGTGAATGATGCAATAACCAAAACAGTTCCCTGTATAGCGGGGTAATCTCGATTGAAAATTCCTTGTAAGAAAAATTTACCTAAACCGGGCATGTTAAACAGAACCTCTAGTACCACTGTCCCTGATACCGCTATCCCTACTTGCAAACCAAGAATCGTAATGACAGGAATTAGGGCATTCCGCAGGGCGTGTCGCCATATCACAACGCGTTCTCTGAGTCCCTTAGAGTACGCCGTCCGGATATAGTCCTGACGTAAAACCTCAAGCATTTGGTTACGTGTCATACGAAGCACTGATCCAGCCAACGTCACTCCAAGAAGTAGAGCCGGCCAAAACATATAATGTAGATGCCCTATCGGATCTTCAATTGGCCCCACCCATCTAAGTGGCGGTGCCCAACCAAACCACATTATGGGGTAAATAATTAACAGTAATGCTGTGAAAAAATATGGAACTGATATCCCAAATATCGCGAATGATCTGGACAAATAATCAGACCATGAATCTTGCCTAATCGCAGATAAAACACCAACCGGAATCGCTATAATTAATCCGATAATAACCGCAAAGAGACCGAACTCCATCGTTATAGGTAATCTCGCTCGCAGCTCCTCAGTAACTGGTGACTCCGTATTCGTTGATTCTCCAAGATCACCTGTCACTAATTGTCCGAGATAACTCACAAATTGCTCGTACAGAGGTTTATCTAAACCGTAATACGCTCGCAACGAGTCCTTAGCTTCTTGAGTTGTATAGGGACTTTGAGAAAGAATAATTTCGACTGGGTCACCAGGGATCAAACGGATAATCATAAACACAAATAAGACGGTAAGTATAAATGTCGGAACAGACATCAATATTCGTCGTATAACGTAACGATTCACTGACTCACACCTTCACTATGCGTAACAAGATTTAAGACAACATAAAGCAGGACAGTCAAAAAGAAACCAGAACCAGTTTGTGACCTATCTTACATAAGTCCCAAACTGGCACTGTCTCATTTATTCACATACGCTTCAGGAAATTTTAAATCTCCAGAACGTACTACATCTCTATTCGACTAAACGTCGAGCCAAGCTTCCACTACCTGGGAACCATCGTAGCGGTCAAGCGACATACGGTAGTTCTTCAATTTAGGATCGTAGAACTGATAGATGTATGGCGTGTACACGAACTTCATTGGGAAGAACGAAGTAATGTCCTTCTGTACATCTTTCACCATCTGCTGCCTAGTTGGACCATCAACCTCGGCGTCCTGTGCATCGATCTTGTCCCAGATATCTGGGTTGTAGATCTTGTAGTACGTCGAGTTTCGACCAAAGTAGGACTGGAGATTCTCAGATGGCTCAGCTGCAGCCAACGGTACGTGGTGACTCATGAAGTATCGATACTTGTAAGTCACATCGTAATAGTTTGCTGTCTCTCGTGGCTCAAGAGTTAAGTTAACACCTGGCAACGCACCAAGTTGCTGATTGATAATTTCTCCAACTTGGTCAGCCACACTTCCTGCTGAAGATGAAGCCCACATGAATGGACCTTCGACCGCAGGGCTTCCAGCCGCTTGTAGGAGCTTGGCTGCATTGGCTGCATCGAACTCAGCGCCTGCAACTTCTTCTGTTAATGCCCAAGTGTCATACTGTTGAGGAATAACACTGTACATTGGAATTCCACCACCAGAGAGCGCAAGGTCAATAATTTGCTGCTTATCAACTCCCTGCACCATCGCCTGACGAATGCGGATATCATCGAACATTTGTCCAGCTTCCCAGTAGCTCTGCCAACCTTCATATCCTGCAGGAGGAGTTGAGTAAGACTTATAATCCATAACCTTGCCCGTAACCTTGTCAAGATAGGTCGGCGGCATTCGCATCTGACGTCCAAACTGACTTGGCACAGCGATTTCTGTAGCATCTCCACGGCCATCACGAACACGCTGTGCGTAGTTAGCGTCAGTTGCATAAGCCGA
>Ga0209402_10006185_pt1 | contig 10531 bp, 22 predicted proteins | sample ArcticOcean_MG_C_3_FD_187437 | JGI IMG/M metagenome (GOLD analysis project Ga0209402, IMG submission 187437) | Marine microbial communities from western Arctic Ocean - ArcticOcean_MG_CB8_126 (SPAdes) (version 2) | ecosystem: Environmental > Aquatic > Marine > Oceanic | place: Arctic Ocean... | reverse complement strand
CGGGATGTCGCACTACTCCTCATCCGCGACGCCAGTGCTGGGTCGCACTGGTTGCGAATGTCATGGCGGTCTTCGATCATACGAGTTAAGTGGAGAGGAGTGAAAATGGCAACGCTGACGTACTGGCTGGCCTACTGCACATTCGATCACGACAGGTATAGTCTTCGGGCCAGAACGAAACGCGAGTGCATGGAAATGGTCAGAGACTACCGAAGGAGAACACCGATAGACGAGGGAGATCAAGAACGGTTCGCCCCGCCGATCAAGATCGTCGAGACGTACACTGACGCCTTCGATCTGATATCGAGGGCGCTGGGAGAGGAGGGGATCGAAGGCGGGTTCTGGAATAGCGACTACGAGGAAGACCAGGCCGCGCAGAGACGGGGAGGTTCTAATGACAACTGAGGCAGACTTGCAGAGAGACGCACTGAGATTGCTGGAGCAGCTTCGCGTGTTACTCAATACCGCGTACTCCGGCGGCGTCACGCCTGGAGACGAGTGGTATCTGGACAACATGTCAATCATAGATGCTCTGCTTGCTAGGACTAGCAAGGCAGACAGGATACAAAAGCCACGCGAACCGACAGGGGTGGTGGGATTGCTGCAACAGCTACGCGAAGCATTCAATCTGAGATATTGCCTTGGCAGTGATCGTCCTGGTGAGCGATGGTATCTCTACAGGATGGCTCGCATTGATGCGGTACTTGAGAGGCATGAATTGGATGGAATGGGACTTTTAATAAATCATTGACAGATAGGAAACTCCATGCTAGAATGTATACATGATTAACAAAGAGAGCAACAAGTCGGCCAGGAAGTCATTCACTATGGTGGCTATCATCGACAACGAGGTCGTTGGTCAGCAATGGGATCTCAGTGAGTGGGAGATACCGTACGGCGTGATCAACTTCCAGCGCGACTTTCCTGGGGCCACGCTGTCAATCGAGAACCAGAGCGGTCGAGTCGTTGACGTTATCAGTCCATCCGTTTAGAAAGGGGTTACTCATGAAGCTACTCACTGACAAAAATAGACAGGATCTACCGGCACTCTACGCGAATGAGAACGTCAAAGACCCGAAGGCGGTTGTGAAGTTCTTCACGCCGGACGCGAACGCAACGTGGTATGCGTTTGAATTCGACGGCGAGGATATGTTCTACGGATACGTCGATCTCGGGCATGGTGCTGAAAGCGCGGAGCTTGGCTATTTCAGCCTCTCAGAGCTTGAGAAGGTTCGAGGGAAGTTGGGACTGCCAGTCGAGCGCGATTTGCACTTCACTCCGAAGAGCCTCGACGAGATCAAGCAGCCATCGCCTGAGCGAACTGTAACGTCAGAAACGCTCGTTGGGTCACTGACACTCGCAGAGCTTGATCGAATCATCGCAAAGAGTCACGCAGATTCGGACGCAGATATCCCCACCGTCCAGGAGGACACGTATGGCGCATGAATCTTTTGAGGCAATGTTGGGCGATGATTACGTCGATATCAGATTCTACCGAGAAACGAACTGGAACAGAGACAAGGACTACGGCGCTGATGCGGATGGCAATCGGGGAGTGGATACCGGCTGGTACGTGGAGGAGGATATTCCGAGTTTGGTGAGAGTGTACGGGGAGGATAAGCAGACCGTATCTCTCAGCGAGATCGAGGCGAAGGCCGTCGATGCGCTGATCGATACGTACATGCGCGAAAACGAGCCGGAGATCGATGACGAATACTGAGATCCAACTTTCTCACGAACAATGAAATAAAACATTGACATTCCAGGAAACCTCGTATAGAATGTATACATGGTTAACGAAAAGAACAAAGGTAACAGGACGGGACGCAAGATGAAATTTGACTTTCTGACCAGCACATACGAGTTCGCACATGGCAAGTCACCACGCGGCTACGGAAGCTGGGCGTTCAAGATTGCTGGGCAGAGCGATAGCGAAGGACAGTTCTTCTCCGGCACGTTCAGTGCCGCTAAGAAACTCGCGAAGGCTCACTACCTTCTTGAATCCAAACGCGACCAGCGGCCTGTCCCTGCTCATTTCATCCTCGATATCGTGGTGATGTCATGAGCCACATCGTTCCTATGGAACCAGGAGGAACAACGATATGACATTGACTTACTGGGTAGCACGAACGAGAGACTACGGCGAGGCTTACAACATCCGTCGGAAGACACGGAAGGCGGTAGTCGAGGCGCTAGAGTCCGGTCGTTTCGGCAACCGTGAGTACGGGTTCGGGCCGGTACACAAGGTCACTGTCAAATACAGCGATGCGTTCGACTTAATGAATAGGGCGATGGGCGAGGGCAGCATCTCCGAGGGGACAGAATAAAGGAGGAGAACAGACATGGCAATAGACGCAGTTCGACGTAGACGGGCGCTTAAGTACGCGGTGGAAGACAGGCTGAAATTCAACGACAAGACGAGGGCGGAGATTCATTTGTACGTGCAGATGAGGGCTGAAGGTCATGCCGAGGGATTAACAGGGCGTCCCTATCCCGGTCTACGGGATTCTTGGGCGCTACCGGATTCAGCGAAGGAGGTAATCACGATGCTGGTCGATCAGGTATTAAAGCACGTACTCGACACGTATCGGCTGACGCGCAAGTCAGATGAGGACAGGGAGATCGATAAAGGCCACGTTCACGAGTACGAGGCAAACCGTAGTCAAGAGGATTATGACTTTATGGACGAATTTATCGACTCCCTTCCTGAGGATGAGAAGTGAAAATGGCAACACTGAGAGGAGTATACGCATGAGTAAAGCAGCAAGACGCACAGCAGCGAGGGACATTGCGATGGGCTTCTGGGTGGTTGGTCGGGTGGTGGTTGTCATGATTCTGGGGTATGCGCTTCTCGTTGGGCTGATGCTGCTCTGAGTGGCAGCAGTAGATCGACGCTGCGTCTGTAAAATAAATATTCGAATGTTCAGTAAATCTATGATAGAATGTATTCATGATTAACAAGAAGACGTTAGTATTTCACTACACCGGAGGGGACCGGTACAAGCACTTTCATGAGTCAGCGTTCCTCGACTTCTTCATCAATCGGAATGCGTTCACTGCCGTTGCGAGTGTCTCGACTGACGATCTCGACGTTGCCTTCGAGCGGACGAATTCGATAGACCTCCCCTGGACGGACCTAGCGGCCACGGCTGAAGGCGCGGCGACGATGGCGCGATCGGATGACGCCGAGGTGATGTTGACGGCTGTCGCGCTGAACGGTTGCCGGTCTACGTCAGTCGGAGATGTCATGCAAATCGGAGAGAATTTCTACGGCGTGTCGAGGTTCGGCTTCAAGCCGCTCACGGCGTCGAACCTCGCGAGCATCGACGCGGAGATCAAGTTCCCGCTCGGCTACGCGAAGACCGTCGAGCAGGGTGCCGAGGTCGATGTCTACCGGAACTCGCGAGTCGCCGTCTACGCGAAGGCTCGCGCTCACTGGGCGCGACCGGCTATCCCGTGGAGAATTCTAATTAACGGATGCATCTAACATCGGTGGAGGATTACTGAAATGACTGCAAGCTATCGGATCATCAATGTGCTGGACGGCTTCGAGAACGCTTACAACGAAGCCGGATGGCAGCTATGGCGTCGTGACGATTGTGGCGGGTGGGGGATGTGCGGAGTCTTTTTTACTCGGTCAGCAGCACGGAATGCACGGGACTACTACGAAGAGTCCGTGGCGTGACTGACGTCTGGGAGAGATGAATTGAGGAGGACGAGTGACGTTCGAGTCTCTGCTCGATAGCGATTGTGGGATGCACTGGTGTCTGACTCGCGCAGGGCAGAGACTGACAGGGGAATGGAAGCCTGGGCCAGCGGGGGACTGTCTGCTGTGCGTGGATTCGTGGGAGCAGACTCGGCGTGAGAAGGATCGTGAGGTGAAGAGATGAAAGAAACACCGCCAGACCCGCGTTTTGGGTTCGTGGTTGACCACACTCCAGGCCAGATACCACGGATTGTTAACGTGGATGCTCTGATGCACGTGGACCACCGCATGTTCGCCATGCTTGGAAAGTTGGAACAGAAGAGGGTCATGAAATCTTTCAAGAGTGAAGGTGGTCGAGTCAATGAGCTAGGTCTTGACGCGGACACATTCAGAAAGGTGAAGCAGAAGGCGGTGAAGAAGTGAAAGAGACATCGAGCGATGGGCAGAGAGACTTAGTTGGTCACATGCGTACGATGGCCGACTTGCGGTCTTCAGCCGGTGCAAAGAACGATGATCTTGCGTATAGCAGCATCGAGGCTTTCGTGCTGGAGCGAGGTCAGTCATGGACGCATGTCGCTATGCCGAAGGGGATATATCTCGGCGCAGAGAAAGAGTGCTTCTCGAATGCGTATCAGATGGCCGATGGCCGGGGTCTGCGGTACGTGGAAGGATACGCGCTGCGGGTGATTCCGGTGCATCATGCGTGGTGCGTCGATGCGAGTGGGACGGTCGTTGATCCGACCTGGAAGTACGGCGGCGTTGCGTATTTCGGTATGGAGTTCGACTTGCCTACGGTGCGAGCCGCACGCACTGATCACAACGTCTCCGTGCTTGCTGACTGGCCGCACGGCTTTCCGCTGTTACGTAAGCCGTTAGTGTGACCGACCGCGTTCGCTCCGGCAACGGCGATACTGTCCCACCGGTTTATTGCGGCGGCAACGGCTACGATCAGCATCAGAAGCACGCAACGCTTGTGAAATGCGTGTGCTGCGGTGAATCTTTCTACTCGACAGTGATCGCAGAGTTCGGATTCAGATGTGTGCGATGCAGGACGGTGCCGGATGGCACTGGTCATTCGTGAAGCAGCTTTGATAGGACAAGTCCTGATGAATAATAGCAAGGTAATGTTTTCAAGTAAGTCTGACGAGTGGGCCACGCCGGACGGATTGTATGAGACACTTCACGCTGAATTCGACTTCAATGTTGACGGTGCCGCCACCGCGAGTAATTCTAGATGCACGTTCTACTATTGTCTGGACTGGGTAGACGCGCTAAAGCAGTCATGGAGTACAGACTCGCGCTGGATAATCAAGCCGACTGTCTGGCTGAACCCGCCGTATTCCCAGTGCTACGAGTTCATCGCCAAGGCCGCAGAGGAAGCTAGAAATGGCTGCACTGTCGTTTGTCTTGTGCCGAGTCGGACAGACACGCGATGGTTCCATGATTACGTCTGGGACCGCGAGACGCATCAGCCGCAACCGGGCGTCGAAGTGCGGTTTCTAAAAGGTCGGTTGAAGTTCGGCGGGGCGAAGGCCGGTGCGCCGTTCCCAAGCATGATCGTCATATTCAGTCCACCACCCTGTCGTGACTGAATAGAGCGGTCGCCTCATAGACGAATTCCCTCCTTAACGGCATCCTAGCCAGTCCTACCAGGACACGCCGATTCCCCCGTAAACATAACAAAACAAACAGCTTAGCAGCTAGACGCATGGCCGACTCGCTATTTCCACGCGACATTGCCACCAAACATGAAGGCGATGAAATATTTATTGTCAGTAATGATTCAAAATCAACACTTAAGATTGAAAATGTGCTATGATCTCTTTAGTGAATAAAACAAAGGACATTAAGAAGCGACGAAGCCAAGGGATGAAGTGGATTCGTAGCACGAAGCGTCTTGCGATTTATGCGCGGGACGGATTCGCGTGCTGCTGGTGCGGCGAGGGCGTTGAGGACGGCGTGAAGTTCACGCTGGATCATTGCATACCGTACTCGAAGGGCGGGAGCAATGAAGCCTCGAATCTCGTAACGAGTTGCCTTCGCTGCAATCAAAGCAGGGGGGTCAGGAGCTTGTCAGCATTCGGACGGTCGGTCGCTTCGTATCTGAATCACGGCGTGAAGTCGGTAGACATTCTGAGCCACGTTCGACGTTGCAGGGCGAGGAGACTGGACATGGATGCAGCGAAATCGCTCATCGAGCGACGGGGTAGCTTCTCACAAGCACTGAAGAACGCGAGAAGCAAATAAGGCCACGAACTGATAACAGGAGGTGTTAATGACTAAAGAAACGGCAGAGGCGCTTTGATGAGTAACAGGACAATTCTCAAAGCACCACTGTTTGACATTTCAGGAATGGTATGATAGAATGGTAATATAGTTAATAGAATGAACAACACCAGGAGGTGTTAATGACTGATACAAGACGAGATAGCGAATGAACTTTGTTTACGACGATGGTGGAAGACAGGCTGCTGGCTTCAAGGGCAAGACCGGAGACTGCGGTATTCGGGCCATTGCGATTGCAACGGGCCGTCCGTATCGGCAGGTGTACGACGAGATGAACGTGCTGGCGAAAAAGCGCGAGCGGGTAAAGAAAAGAAGTTCGGTTCTCAAAGGTCGCAGTAACAGCAGGACGGGGATATACAACAGGCTGTTCAAAATTTACATGGCGAACATAGGATGGGAATACGTCTCGACTTCAGGGTATGGAGAAAAGCCGTGGCGGGTACATGCGAACGAGGATGACTTCCCGAGAGGGAGGATCATCTTGAATAAGCGAAAGCACTACATGGCTTGCGTAGAAGGAGTTGAAGGCCATAGAGAGATTCGTGACACTTGGGATTCATCGGCAGTTTATCGATACGAACAGGTGGGCGATGTCTTGATCCGAACTGGAGATTTGTTAGCAGAAGGGTCTTCGGTCTATGGATACTGGTCGAAGTGAAATGCGTGTGCGGCGTGACTATGGGCCGGTGCTTGGCACTGGCCCAGAAAGCGGCGGTTCCGTCCACCATCAATCCTCGTTTTTGCAATGGCGATATTCCTGCCAGCAGTGCTTTTAATAGTTGACTTTTAGGTATGCGTAGTATAGAATGGTTGCATGAGTAAATTAAATACAAAGCAAGTCGAAGAGAAGGCGATTCGGTACTCGCTGTATCTCTCCACTGAGTCAGGTGGGCGTAAGTTGGACGCAATGGGCAAGGATGGTTATTCGTATGTGCCTACCGTGCGAGACGCAGAAGAGTGGTATGCAGCCCAGGACAAATTCATACTCGTTCTAGATCGTTTGGGACTCATCCTCACGATTGACGGTGACACCCGCTGTGATCGCATTGTCGGAGAAGTCGAAGCAGCGTATGAGCTATTGCTTGTTGACTAGTAGCAGACAGGAGAATGTCAGTGAAGAATAAGACAGACAGGAAGACAGTGCCAGAGGAGATCAAGTTGGCTAGGCGTGTATCAACGCCACTGATTGCGGTTGCAACACCGGATCAGGCGGGGATGACGAGGGAGATTATCGAGTCGTTCAACGGCACGGCACCGCCCATCGTGATTTGGGATTGCGCGAACGGCATGACCGCTGGAAACGAGCAAGCGCGTCAGGCGATGCTTGATGGCGGTGTGGACGGTGGCATGATGACGCACCCGGCAGCGAACCTTCGAGCCGTTCTTACGATGCCAGAGCGGACGATGTGCATCATGCAGAACGCTCAGGATCATCTCACTGAGCCGGTGGTGAGACAGGCTGTTGCTAACTGCCGAGATGTCATGAAGGGCAATCGGATGACGCTGGTGATGATGGTCCCAAGCGTGGATCTGCCTGAATCGCTGGCTCACGATGTCATGGTGATCGATGACCCGTTGCCAGATGACTCGCAGATTAAAGCGATTGTCTTGCAGACGGTTGAGGCGGCGAGTTCTGCGAAGGCGATCAAGAATCCGACTGACGATGTGGTCAGGGATTCGGTCGCGGCGATGAAGGGGCTGTCTGGTTTTGAAATCGATCAGGCGACGGCATTGACGCTCGACCAGTTCGACTGTCTCGATCCGGCAGAGATGTTCAAGCGTAGGAATGCGTTCATCGAGAATGTTCGCGGCCTGTCAGTTGATCGGTGCGACAAGACATACGCGGACATTCGTGGCAACGAGCGAGCGAAGTGGTTCTGTGAACGTCTGTTCAAGGGACCGGAGTCTCCGCATGTGATTCTGAGAATCGACGAGTTGGAGAAAAAGCTCGGTGGAAGCTCGGAGCAGATGGATCGCGGTGGAGCTACGCAGGGCGACGAGTTGAACGTCTTGCTGGAGTCGATGGAGGACTTCGGGTGGTCTGGTCAGATCGATTACGGACAGCCTGGAAGCGGGAAGACGATGCTGACGCGCACGACGGGTGCGACGTTTGGCGTCCAGACGCTCTCACTTGACTTAGGCGGGACGCGCAGCAAGTACGTGGGTGAGAGTGAGGCGAACGTGAGGGCGGCGATGCGGACCGTCAAGGCGATTGGCGGGAGTCGGGTCTACGTGATGGCTACGTGTAACGAACTCGACTCGTTGAAGCCAGAACTGAAGCGGAGATTCACCGATGGCGTGTTCTTCTTCGACTTGCCGGACGAGCTAGAGCGAGAGCAGATGTGGAGTCTCTACACCGAGATGTACGGGCTGAACGTGGTGGCTAGCGAGGTCGATGATGAAGGGTGGACCGGTGCTGAGATTAGGAATGCGTGCTGGCTAGCATATCGGCTCAACATACCGCTCGTCGCGGCGGCGTTGGAGATTGTGCCGATAGCGAAAGCGGACCCTGAATCCGTCGAGCGTAGGCGAAAACGGGCGCACAACACGTTCAAGTCAGCGCATCGGCCTGGACTCTACAGGATGCCAGGGAAACAGGGGGCCGGGAGACATTCCCGGTCGTTCTCGGAGAGCGCGAAGGATGCCTAGACAATCATGACAGCAATGATTTAAAACACTTGACAACGTAGTCAATGTCAGATAGAATGTATTCATGGTTAACAAAGGAAACGGGACGCTCATTCGGTTCACTGAGTTGCACAGTCGCACTAAGGCGAGTCGGCCTTGCTACCTGGAATCGGTATCCTTCACTGGAGAAGGGATGACGGTTCGGAGTATGAAGTCCACCATGAATATCGAGAAGGCTGCTAGATTTTCGATGAGCCTCGCGCATCGGATTGCCGTTCAATTCTCGGATACTCCGGCCACGTTGACGGAGAAGGATGGGACGGTAAAGGTCGAGGAGACTCGCAAACTTCAGACGGAGCAACTTGCTCGACACATTGAAAACGTCGAGACGCGCCGAGATGAGGTGAGTTCCTTCGCTAACTTGGAGGGCCAGATCAGGGGAATCATTGGAACCGTAGGGATATGAATCAAAGGTCGTGCAGAGTGAGGTTGTGCGTATCGTGCGGTGTCGAGCTTCAATCATCTGAGTCGTGGATGTGCGAGGAATGTGTGGAGGGTAGACGATGAGTCATGTTACGACCGGAGAGATGTGCATCACTAGCCTGGAGTTCGCGGACATAGCCGCGCAGCGTCTCGGTGGACGAGTGGTGAAGAACCAGCGGACGTTCGCGTGGTTTGGGAAGTGGCTGGACGATTGGAGAGACGAGCGAGCCGCCTCCAGCCGGGGCGTGAATCCTGAGACGTTCGGGCGATGCGATCACGCGATTGTGATGGACGATGCAGAGAAGGGTGACTACGAGATTGGTCTGGTGAAGAGATCGGACGGGAAGGGATGGGATGCCATCTACGATGTCTTCGGTCCAGGGAAGAAACTGGAGTCGTTGTTCGGCGTCGGGCTGAGTGGCTTGAAGACCGAGATTGGGGTCGTGACTTCGATGCGGACATACGGTCGCATGGGCTATCAAGTGAAGGAAGGAAAGAACAAGGCTGGAGAGAGACAGGTGATGATATGGAAGTGATCACGGTGACGTTCAACGCGAAGGGTGATCCGACGGTAGACGTAAAAGGTGGCACCGGGAGTTCGTGCCGGGATATCACGAAGGCCGTGGAGGATGCCTTGGGCATGGTGAACGTGCAGACAGACCTGAAGCCAGAGGCCGCGTTTCCAAACATCAGTGCCGTTAAAAAGTTGACATCCCTGAGATAGGATGATAAGATAAAACGGAAGGTAAAGGAAATGCGTAAAGAGGTAGTGGTTACGTTCGATGGTGCTGGCAGGTGTGCATTCGTCTACGAGGACGCAGAGGATGTTCTGGGAGGCGATGTGCACTCGCTGCTTGGGTCTGGTGATTACGTCACGCGGAGAGCGAGCCATGTCGAGCCGGTTGGCGGGTCAGGTGCATGGACGGCAGACATGGGTCCGACGGGTGGGCCGATGCTTGGGCCGTTCAGACTGAGGAAGGAGGCGCTGAAGGCAGAGAGAGATTGGTTGAGGGACGAGCGTGGTTTGTAGGTATGGGACGGCAAAAGTAAAAACGAAAGCAAGGGGAGATTGTGATGGCATTCGAGAGTGGTTCGGTATCTGAGAATACGGCGGTGCCGATTTTCAAAAAGGCGGTCGGGTTTGTTGTTGAGTCGAAACGGCTCGGCACTCGGCGCAAGGTCGATTCATCGGCAGTTGGAACGGACGCGGATAAGTCGCTGATTCATGTCAGCAAGAGCATCATCGACAGCCCAGAGCTAAAGGCCGTCGAGAAGATTGACAGTGCTATTCGCAAGTATCTTTCGGACTTGTGCTTGCCGAGCAACTTCAAGACGGGCGTGTATCTGCTTCCGGTGAATCTCGTCGAGCAGGTGGATGCTGCGTTTATCGAATTCCAGTCGCAGCGGGACAAGCTGGTGGATGAGTTC
>Ga0209402_10006184_pt1 | contig 10531 bp, 10 predicted proteins | sample ArcticOcean_MG_C_3_FD_187437 | JGI IMG/M metagenome (GOLD analysis project Ga0209402, IMG submission 187437) | Marine microbial communities from western Arctic Ocean - ArcticOcean_MG_CB8_126 (SPAdes) (version 2) | ecosystem: Environmental > Aquatic > Marine > Oceanic | place: Arctic Ocean... | reverse complement strand
GGACGTATTCACTTTCGCAGCCGGACGTAGCACAATCTGTGTGTTTGATTGCGATCATCCGTTGCTTGATCGATCGGGAACGGTGGGTCTTGACCACATTGCACTGGCTACTACCGACCCAGAAGCCGCCGCTAGCCGCCATTCTCTAGGCACCCTTTGTAGCGGTGTTGAGCAAGGTGTCGCTGACACACGGCAAGTGCGGGTCGACCCGGATCAGACGGCCGGCGTTCACGTTCGTTTTGCTGAGCCGATAACGACACCGGGTAACGGTGGAGGGATGATCGAGCGTATCGATCATCTTGGTGTGGCTAGCCTCGACGTATCTAGTGATGAACAAATCTTCGCCCACACACTGGGCTGCCCTGTGGAAAGCCGACAGACGGACATGGAAATAAGTCTGCCAGTGGAAAGCTTCACCTCAGATAAATATGGTGTCGTCTATCATAATCGTACACCAAATCCATTGGGAGGGCTCCGCGTTTTATTCGTCAGTATCGGAGACTGTGAATTGGAGTTTTTACAAGAGTTTGATCCGCATCAGGATCGCCAGATCGAATACGGGCACGCCGGCACCACCATGCAAGACCAAGGCGCCATCGGACGCTTCGTCTCTAAACGAGGGAGAGGTTTGCATCATATTGCTCTTAAGACACCTGATATTGATTCCACATTAGCATACCTTACCGAGCGAGGGAGGACGACCATAGATCAGGTTGGGCGTCCAGGGTCACGACGCGCCCGGATTGGCTTTCTTCATCCGAAGGCACTCGGTGGTATCCTGCTGCACTTTGTCGAACGGACGGAGATATGAGTTAAATTTCTATAGTCTAAAAAATTAGCAGAATATAGGAAATATTATATACATAGGAACAGAATGAAATAGACGATTCGGTGTGTATTAATCAGCAGGTTCGGGGTTCGAGCCCCCGATCGCCCCCCCCAATCTTTTCAATGGGTTAGAGGAAAATCTCTAGCCCCTTTTTATTTCTAGCAACCAATATAGTAACCAAGTGGGCAATAAAAAGGGCTATATCCCAAGCCCGCAATTTTCAAATCTATTACTTTCGCCCAACTAATAACGAAAGTATTGACCTAGAAGCGAGGGTGTTAACGGGGGTAGAATTTCCTAATGAGTTGGTTAAAGAAACCGATTCATGATACCGTCACTCTGACTTAGTTTTTTCTTAAGAAATTTTTGTGTCAGTAGTTGACCCTCGCTGGCATCGGTGCACCAGACCATCAAAGTCCCAAGAAATATGGCTGTAAGAGCAATTTCCTCTATCTGGCGTTGCCTACCAACGGTTCTAAGCATTGCAGTTTCTCTCCATAGTTGTACGTGACGTGACAAAGCAAAAACTAGTGGTCCCCAATGGTGAATGTGTGGCAAATGGAACTTGCTGCGAAGCATGCCAACAGTAACTTGTTTTTGTGGCGTCAGAGCTTTGAACCAGCGTAGCAAAATTATTTCTAACCGTTCGCTAATTGGTGTTTTATTGAGAGCTTTTGGGAGCGGTGCCAGCATCGCGTAAAGGGCTTGCTCAAACCATGTGTTAGCTATGGCATTTGTGTCGGGAAAACGTGGCAAAATCTCGTTCAATTCAAACCCCGCGATGGAGGCCACTTCACTAAGAGAAATATTGTACCATTCCTTTTCAGCAGCGATTGATAAAGCAGCCTTTAATACGCGCCGTTCAAGGGTCGTAAGCTTAATTGGAGTAACTTTCGTAGAAGACGTTTTCGGCTTTTGAGCGGGCATTAGAAGTCTGTGTCCAGTATTGCTATTGGCTGGGTAATGATTGGCCATGAGACTTCAATGTCTTCTTCCGCCGGAGGGGCAATTTCTTTCTCACCTATCGCTTCCAGGTTCATTATCCGACAGGATAATTGGGCAGTGAGCTTAACTTCTTCTTGAGTGTCATCTAAAAATTCAATTTCCAAAAAATCGTCCCCCTTCATCTAACTTTAGAGGTATACATGATCTAGTCATTAATCGTAAGTATCTGTGGATTTTTTGACTTACAAGCGAGGGCGTTGGGCAATATTCTACCGTTACTAATTATCTCTCATCGAAATGTTCGTCCAAGGGTGTGTTTTAGGTTTTGGAAAGTTTTGGTAATACTTAGAGTGATTTCCACCATAATTATGCATTTTAGGGTTAGTCAGACACCCCTTCTGTGGCTTTGCATAGCTGCAGATTATTTTTTTCGGTTTTTCGTGCCATGTGAGGTTAAAGGCAGCGAGTTTTGGAAAGAAATCCATTTCTGAGTATGGTAGGTGGTCGTGTATCCACCAGGCCAAGGGTCGCCAATCACCTGTTTTCTCATATTCAGGTAGAAACCATTTGACAACGATGCATGCAGTCGCGCCCATGTATCCAGCAGCATCACGCTGGTCCCAAATGTGGTCGCCGTAACTCTGTTCATTTGTCGAGCAATTGAGTTTATGCTTATTACCAAATTCGTTGACTTCACGGGATCGATAGGCAGACCTTATCGCGATACCACCAAATGTATCGCTTTGAGGTTCAAGAAGTGTCTCACAAAGATTCGTTCCAGCGGCAATTGCCAAGTCAGGGTCATCTGGAATATTAGGAATGCTGTAAAAATTTGAAATTTCACTATACAAAAAATCACGCATAAAAAATGACTTGGAAAGACGTGTCCGACCCAGTTTTTCCAAGGCTTTCATTGATTTAGGCTTTCGCATAGCACTCACTTATATCAATTAGTGTTTAATATTCTCAGCCAACTATAGAGGCTTTAATGCTGTCTACAATTCTACCTACCGCTGGTGAATTCGTCGACCTTGGATTCGGAAGCGATGCAAACCCCGAATATTTTTATCTTTAGAAGAGGGTCATGATCACGGAATGAAACGATTACTGCCGGTTCTAATGTTGAACAGGGGATGGAGTGTCGACCTCCAGAAGGCTTAGGAAGCTGATTTTACCGAAGCTGGATATATCGAAAACCCACCTTTCTGGGGTGTAATCGGTGAGGGGGAAGTCATTCAAAAAGCGCCTCGAGGTCCTGGATATTACTGGCAGCAAGCCTTAAAGATGTCATGGCCGGAATTTTCGACGCAGATGCCATCGCCATCTATGACACTGACACGATCGCTTGGAGTCAATTTTCTTTCTCGGATCTCACCTTAGATGGTCGACCTTATTGGAGAACAGGGTCATACAAAACGAATGATAATGATTTGATATGGATAAACTGCCTTGGGTCGTTCCTTGGGCACAAAGTTAACACCAACTATATGCCGGGGCTAACCAATTTCTCGAGATTATTCACCCGAGAAGCCACGATTGGCTTCGCTGCAAAAATAAAGAAACGTTATGGGAAGAGTTTAATTGATTTCTTTCGCCCATCTTCAGATGGTCTCATATTAAGTGAATATTCCCTCTTTGGTGCTTACTTGGACAAAATTAACCGCCACGGGTACTTCATGGTTGATACCGGCATAAATCTACCAGATCTTCCACTCAAACAATATTGGTCTTGGGGTGGCCTTGACCCGTTGTTTGAAGATATTGATCAAATGATCCAATCGTGACTTCCCGCGTGAATAAGTACTGAATTTCGGGGAGAAACTTCTGTTTCATTGCAGACAATTGGTTCATGGCCTACCATTGAGATAAGCAATAGGAGATGCCAAATGCCGCATAAGTTTGAGATGCCCCAGAAATACATCGATCGAATGGTCGACCGTTTGGGGCGCGAGCATGTGCAAGAAACTCTAGAAACTGATAAGACCGCCCTAGTCGTTGTCGATATGCAAAATTACTTTATGGACGAAAGCCAACTCGCTGGTTGTCCTGTTGGCCAGACGATTGTCGACAACGTGAACCGTATAGCTGATGTAGTGAGACAAACTGGCGGCATGGTGATTTGGCTTCAAAATTTCATCCCCGATCACTCGACCGAGACGTGGAAGACCGCCCACGAACGTTATTCACCTAAAAATCAAGAAGTGCGGCTCAAATCGATGAAGCCCGGTACATGGCCTTTTGAATTTTGGCCAACCCTCGATATACGTGAAGAAGACCATCAAATCATCAAACGTCGCTACAGCGCATTCATCCAAGGATCGTCTGATATAGAGCTAATCCTCACGGATAATGGGATCGAAAACTTACTTATTTGCGGTGTAGCTACTAACGTTTGTTGCGATTCTACCGCTCGTGATGCGATGATGCTGAATTACCGCACGCTCATGGTTGCCGATGGCTGTGCTACTTTTAGTGATGAGGAGCATGCAAATGCACTAATTGCCTTCTACACTAACTTCGGTGACGTCCAGAACACCGATGAACTGTGCGCGCGCCTCGAAGCTTCAAACAGACGCAATGTCATTACTGACCCAGCACATTAGAAAAGTAACATCATTTGGCAAACCGCGTTGATAATGATCAACCACTTGGTGGCGTATATTGAACACCCTTAGCGACGCTGCGTATTTCCTCAATATCAACCGATTCTAAGGTGACTACGTTATCAACGGCTCCACTACCTCTGGCCATTAAGGTCATAGAAGCGACCACCGCAAATGAATCGGCTTCGGAAATGACACAGAAGTCATATTGGCCACGTAAAATGTGGTAATCCACCAATTTGGCTCCAACGCTATTGTGCATAGCATCCATAGCCGCCCTACGATCAGAATAATCGGGGCCAACAAGTCCCGCAGCACCTTCATTGGTATAGGTTCCTAAAGTTAGGTATATAGACATCGTTGTTCCTCCCTATTAGCCGAGTTAATCCTCGCATCGGGAGTTTATCGATTGAGTTCCTGACCTACAACCAGGGGTGCTAGTTGCCTAGAACTTACACTCCTAAGTGGAAGCGAGATTAGCAGTCGGGTGATTACGACGATGATTAGAAGGACTTTACTTCCGCCATTTCTTCTAGTTTTATTAAATAAAACAATAGGTTATAGAAATCTCTGTTCCCTTACCCACATTAAAAACCCCGCTTGAGGGCCTTCATGGGCCAACCTTGGGACAAATATGGGACGACAAATTCAATTCTCGCTCATTATAAAAAAGCCATACCAAGGCCAATCGCCAAGAACATTGCACCTCCGTAGATTACGATCCAAAGAATTAGCCGTATCATACCGTTTTTCCTTTGATTTCCTTTATAAACAATCTCTTCGGTAAACGGAATTATTAAGGGGAGAAAGGCTCACCCACCAACTAACTAACTTCAATTCTCTCCCACTTTATGTAATTATTACGGGATGAAACGACTGCTGTCAGTTGCACTCCGGTTGCTGTCTGCAACAGAGGGGTGGAGTGCTGATTGCCAGAAATTAATTTTTAAATATTTGGCGATGTAAGATTTCAAATATATGACTACACTGGTGGGCAGAGTATGACCGACCTTGAAGAACCCTATGCGCTGACCGCGACGGAGGCCCTCCATCGAGTCGAGGCGGGCTCGCTTTCGGCGGTGGAGTGGATTGTGTCCTGCCAAGAGCGAATTCGTCAACGTGAGCCTGAGATTCAGGCTTGGGCTAACCTCAATCGGCGCGTGGTTGACGAAACCGAGGCCCGCTCACGACAGCGCCAAAAACCTTCCATCCCCGTTGGTGTGAAGGACATCATCGATGTTTGTGGTCTGCCGACGATGATGGGGACGGATTTTCATAACCCTGCACCGGTTACGCGCGAGGGCGGTTCGGTTGCGATCATGCGTGAAGCTGGCTGCGCTTTCATGGGTAAGACCGTAACCACGGAACTCGGGCACCGGCACCCGGGAGCAACACGGAATCCCCGGGACACCCGGCACACGCCAGGGGGCTCATCGTCGGGTTCAGCGGCCGCCGTTGCCGACCTGATGGTACCATTGTGCCTGGGCACCCAGACTTCCGCCTCGGTGATCCGTCCGGCCGCTTATTGCGGGGTCATCGGCTACAAGCCCACCTATAATGATTTTGATAAATCGGGTATTCTGGCGAATGCTCCATCAATGGACACGCTCGGCATTCTAGCGAGATCGGTGGACGATGTCGGATTGCTGCGTCAGATTCTACTGGAAAGACCCGCGGAGGAAATCCACAAGGCTGACCACTCGGGACTGGTGTTCGGGCTACTATCCGGCCCTCCATGGGAGACGGCCAACCCCGAGACTCGGAATCTGATCGAGCGGTTCATGGGCGAACTTGCTGCCAACGGCGCCCGGCTCGTAGACGTTCGGCTCGATCGGAAAATCCCACGCCTGTTGGAACTACACCGGCTGGTCAGCGGCTACGAGTTCCGGCGCAGCATCGCATTCGAGCGGATTCATCATCTAGACCGGTTGAGCTCGGTGTTGCGCGAGGGCCGCCTCGCCGACGGCCATCAGGTTGACAACCGCGAATACCAAGGCGCCATCCAGGAGGTTACAGCCCTACGCGGGCAACTGGCCCAGACTTTTGAGGAGGTTGACATCCTAGTATCACCGAGTGCCGCGGGGCCGGCCCCGGTGACCCTGGAGACGACTGGGGAGGCGACATTTAGCTCGGCCTGGACCCTTGCGGGAAATCCAGCCATCACGCTGCCCTTGTTTTCAGCGTTGGGGTCCGGACTGCCTATCGGCTGTCAGTTCATCGCTGGCTTTGCCAATGACGATATGTTGCTGGCAGCGTCCAAATGGGTCATGGACGTCTTCGGGCCTAGCTGATTGTTCTTGCTCGCTCTGCTCGTCGCCGTCGCCGAGCTCGGCTGGTGGGTTTGTTGTGGGCTCAAGGATCTGGCAGAAAAGTTGAGCGCGCTTTCTCAAAAGTATCCGCTACTTCGGGGCCGTCGTACGCTGCCGCAGAATTTCCTTCGCCTTCCCGGTTTTCACGAAGTGTTGAAATAAACGAGGCCGGCGAGATTATGTTGCGGAGCGTCTGCCAAATGATCAACGATTGGAACTACAATCCTTTGCCGTTGTATTATGCATGACCCATCAGAACGGGGCCGCGAAAAATCAATTTAAATAACATGGAGAGTTTTATAGCCTAATAAATATTAATTGTGTTACGATATCGAACTTTGATAACCGCCGTCGTCACGACGGTTTGTTACAATCAGATCCTCCAAAGGCTTCGCCTGAGGAGTGTCAGCCTACAACCCAAACAAAAGGAGTTGTTATGTTACGATATCGGACTTTGACAACCGCCTTCATCGGGGCAGTAATCTTTATCGCATTTGCCGGCGTCACGGGCGCCGTAGAGCCGATTAAACTTCGTTGGGCATCTGATCATAGCGGTCCACCGCACCCAGCTGCTATCGCGGAAGTCTATTTTGCTGAACAGGTGGAAAAGAAAATCCCCGGTAGCAAGATTCTAATTTTCTGGGCCAAGTCGCTTTACACCGTCCCGCAAGGCGTGAAAGCCCTGACCCAGGGCAACTTGGAAATCCTCACAGGTCAATTCGGCAAGACCGCTAGCATCGAACCCCTGGCAAATGTGCTTTTGGGCGCCGGTAAACTGACCACGGTTGGTGCCATTGATGGCGTCGATTCGACCAAGACCTTCAAGTATCTAGTGGACCACTTCAACAAGTCGCACGACATCACCATACTTGGTGCTGGACACCTGAGTATGTACATGGGCGCCGGCGCAGTGAAGGGACGTTTAATTGGGCCTGCCGATTTCGCCGGCAAGAAGATACGTTCTATGGGCCCGGCCGAAAACGCATTACTGAGCGCCTTGGGCGCCAATCCGCAGGCGATGGCCTTCGGCGACGTTCCGCCAGCCTTGCAAACCGGTGTTATCGACGCTCTTCTCACCTCGCTCGGTGGCTTTAACGCCGTGAAGGAACAAGCGCCGTATTTCACGGTGGCCGGCCTCAACGGGGTTGTTGGCGATTACTACTGGTTCGGCGCATCAAACCGTTGGTGGAATAAGCTTTCGACGGCCCAGCGCGATATCCTAACTGATATCATAAAGAACGACTTCATGCCGTTCCAGCGTGCTATCAACTACTGCAACGACAAGCGGACGCTCGAAAAGTTCGTTACCAAGGACAAAAATGCCCCCGGCATCTATGTTTTGAGTCAAGCGGAAGCGGCCGTCATCAAGAAGGCTGAAGGTGGTGCTACCAATGCTTGGATCAAGACTAAGGTGAACGATACGGGCGACAAATTGGTTGACCAGTTCACGGCGGAAGCCGAAGCGTTGGTCAAGTCCAATCCTCCGGGTTCCCACGCCCTTGAAAAGACTGATTGCTCGAACTACGAAAAATATTTCGCACGCTACGGCAAGGGGACCGAGCTTTTTAAGGCCAAAAAACGGAAATAAAACGGTTAAGGCGTATAGACCTTAATGGGCTGCCGTAAAAGCCGCAGCCCATTAAATCTATGCTGACCGAGGCTTTCGCTGATCGGGGGTGGACATGGATGGGTTCCTCGCTTTTTCGCTCCGTATGAAAGAGGCGGTTCATTCGATACTTGGGTGGATTGCATCGGCCATGCTCTTGGGTCTGACATTGTTCGCGCTACTCGAGATTATTCGCCGCTACATTTTCGGCGTCGTGTTCGAATGGGGGCAGGATGCTATCATCGTTGGCATGGTTGCAGCGGTTGCTTGCTATTTCGGCGTGACCCAGATCCGGCGCGGCCATTTGGCGATGAGCGCGATGATGCAATTGCTCCATTCGCGTGGTCACTACAAGACGATAGGTATCGCCAAGATCGTTGTATCGACGGTCATCCTGCTCTTTTGTGGTTCCGTCGGTGTTACGGGCTGGTCCACTCTCAGCTATGCGTGGGACAGGAATTTGACCACCTATAGCCTGCTTATTCCGCTCTGGCCGTTTTACCTGATCTTGATGTTCGGGTTCCTTGTGATGGCCTTTATCGCGGTTTTGCAGATGGTCGAGGAAATCATCAGTTTCGCCCGCGCAGAGTATCTCGATACTAAGATCGAAGTGACGACGGACATTTAATCAGCCGTTGGTCGTAATTTTAAGGACAGTTTCATGCTCGGCTTAGCGTTATGTCTTTTCGGATTGCTTCTAGTGGCGGTGCCTATTGGGATTTCCCTGGCCGGTTCCACTACCGTTTTGGTGCTGCTTGACGATTTCCTGTCTTTCAGCACGCTGTTTGAAGCCTTTTTCATTTTCATCAGCAAATACACACTGATCGCTATCCCGTTCTTCATCTATGCCGGCTTCCTGATGGAGAAGACCGGCCTCGTGCGCGGGCTTTTCAATTTTGCTGACGCCTTGATCGGATGGGTACCGGGCGGTTTTGCCTATGCCACCCTGCTCTCGGCAGTGTTGTTCGGAGCCATTTCTGGCTCCTCCACCGCGATGGCTGCCGCCATGAGCGTTATCGCTTATCCAGAAATGATCAAGCGCGGTTATCCGAAATGGATGGCAGCCGGCGTGATCGCCTCGGCCGGCGGGATCGCGCTGTTGATTCCTCCTAGTATCACACTGATCCTGTTTGGGGTGATCACAGAGATATCCATCGTAGATCTGTTCTTCGCCGGCGTGGTTCCGGGCATCATGCTGGCTATCAGTGACGCGGTGATTATCGTTTCAGTGTCGATTTTCGTCGTCAAGTTACCGGCCGGCACCTTCGATCTACACAAGTGTTGGCCGGCGTTTTTGGAAGCCGCCCCGGCGTTGTTGATGCCGGTAATCGTCCTGGGCGGTCTTTACGGTGGTCTCTTCACCCCGACCGAAGCCGGCGCCGCAGCGGCTTGCTATGCACTGGGCTATGGCATGTTATTCAAGGGTAAACCGTTCTTGAAGGATCTGATGGGCGTGACCCGCCGCTCCATGAATTTGACTGCGATCGTGTTCTTCCTACTCGGCTGCGTCGGTATTTTCCAATTCTACCTTGCCAACATGGGCTGGCCACAAGAGATGGCCGCGTGGGCGGGTACGCTCGGGCTTTCAAAACACACTTTTCTTTTCGTCCTCATCGCCACCTTGCTGGTGCTTTCCATGTGGCTAACGGGCGTTGCCATTCTGGTGCTTACTGTGCCAATTTACTTCCCGGTTGCGTTGTCGTTGGGCGTCGATCCCGTACATCTGGGAATTTTGACGGCGCTTTGCATAGAAATCGGTAGCGTCATCCCGCCCGTCGGCCTCAACCTGTTTGCGGTCAGCGGAGTGACGAAACTGCCCGTAACCCAGGTGATCAAGGGCTCCTTTCCGTTTTGTTTATCGGACACCGTGGTGCTGATCATCGTGCTGTTGTTCCCGGTGCTGGCACTATGGCTGCCTGGCCAGTTAATCACTTCGCACTTTTGATTCGGCGGCGCACGCCGCTAGACATATTTAAAAAATGGCGTAGGTTAGCAGGTCAGCCTTTTGGGGAGTTCCCTTTGAGTGAAGGGGGCCTTTCGTATGTCGGCTAAGGGCTACACCTCAAACCCGCAATTTTCAAATTTATTGCTTTCGTTCGCAATCAGCCGTCACCCGTCACCCACCAACTAACTAACTAACCTCAATTTCTCCCCATTTTATATCATCATCACGGCATGAGACGTCTGCTGCCTTTTCATTCGTTAGTGATGTGCTCTAGGAGAAAACGATTGATGTGCT
>Ga0209402_10006181_pt1 | contig 10533 bp, 8 predicted proteins | sample ArcticOcean_MG_C_3_FD_187437 | JGI IMG/M metagenome (GOLD analysis project Ga0209402, IMG submission 187437) | Marine microbial communities from western Arctic Ocean - ArcticOcean_MG_CB8_126 (SPAdes) (version 2) | ecosystem: Environmental > Aquatic > Marine > Oceanic | place: Arctic Ocean... | reverse complement strand
AAAAAGCTACCTTTATAAAAGACATAATGTCTATTGGGTTAGAGTTAGAGTACCTGATAAAGTAAGAGATATTGTCGGTAAGGCTCAGCTCAGTAAAAACCTCTCTACAACAGACCTTTCAGAAGCTAACAGAAAGAAACATATAGTTATAGCTGAACTAAAGCAAATAATTCATTTAGCTGAGCAGAAACTTGATGGAACTTTTGCTTCTTTATCAAAGGAAGATCAAATAAGAGAATTAGCATTAGAGTTTAGGGCCTCTTCTAAAGACAATTCAGAAGATCTCGATTTCATTCTTACTGATATTATCGAACATAAAGTATCAGAACTATATGGAGAAAAAGAGTCTGATGCAATTTTTAATAGTCATCATCCAGAATGGAAAGGGGAAAATCCAAATCCTAAAGCTATTAAGGCCACTCAGGATGCATATAAAATAATTGATCCTAATTATGACCCCATTTCAATAGTAGCTGAGGCATTCTTATCAGAAAGAGTAAAAGATTTAAAAACTTCTACTTTCAAAAGGAAAGAAGGTAATATCAACAATTTGATAAAGTGGTTTGGAAACTCTGAAATAAAAGACATCACAAAGAAAAATGCAGGAGATTATGTAACTCATTTGATGCATATCAAAAATCCTGCTCCTGCCACTATCAGAAATATCGTTGGTGACATTCGTTCCTTGTTCAATTGGGCTGAAGATAGAGGATATATAGATAAAAATCCTTTTCAAAAACTTAATCTACCTAAGAATAATAATAATACTCCACCAAGACGTCCATGGAAAGATGAAGATTTAATGTTGTTTCTGCAGTCAGATATAATAGACAGAAGTGTATTTGAAGCAACAGTAGTAGCCATGTATTCAGGCATGAGGTTAGGCGAGATCTGTAATATGCAAAATAAGAATATTGAGGATAAATGTTTTCATGTAGAAGAAGGAAAAACTAAAGCATCGTCTAGAGTAATTCCTGTACATCCTCTGCTTCAATCCATCATAGATAATTTAAGTTCTTCTTCCAAAGATGATTTTCTGATCAAAGGTATAAATAGCGGTGGTTATGATAACAAACGTTCATGGAATTTCCAGAAGAAACTAGGAAGGCTTAGAGACAAAATAGGGATGCCAGATGGTGTAGTATTTCATTCTTTGAGAAATACATTTGCAACACGAATGGAGAACCTAGGTATACCTTCAAATCACATCAGTCAACTCATGGGGCACAAAGATAACAGCATGTCTTTAGACGTTTATTCAGCAGGTATGAAAATAGAACCTCTAGTTGAGTCTATTAATAAACTTACATATGGTGAAGTGATAGATTCTTTTGTGAAAGATACTTTGAAAAACTAAAAAACCAACTCCATCATCTCCTGTGATTAACCCCCACTAATTCTTGACAGTCAGACACCCTCCACTAACCTCACCTGTTCTTGTATAGATCAACCGAATTAAACAGTTGACATTAGAAGGTGTCAATAGTAATATCACATCAAAATAGCATTAGGTAGATGAATCAGTTAATCAGACAAATTTGTGAGAGAATTTAATTTGAAATTTGATTGTCATTGATTTAAGAAAATAAGAAAAATATTTTTTGTTAAAATATTTCTTGCTAGTTGATTTTATAGTAGTTAGTATGCGACAAAATATTTTAATTCTTTTCAATATGTTTCATGTAATTAGTTTCGTGAAATAATTGATAATCAAATAGAAATGGAAGGAGGTATATGAAGCAATAGTTTTTTTTATACTTTATATTTTGTAAAAAATAACGTTAACCTATATTTTCAACGTTTTCTCATAAAATTTATATAAACTAAAAGAAAGGAAGTTATGTATCGAACGAAAATAATGTTTTTAACTTTTACTATCCTTGCATTGACAACAACCTCCGGAATAGCAGAGGCAAAGACAGAGTTTAATTTCTGGTATGGACTTAAAGGTTATCTTGGGAAACAAGTTGCCCAGGTATGTGATCGTTTCAATGCTTCTCAGGATAATTATCTCATAGTATGCACTGGTAAAGGAAGTTATGATCAGGCTCTTCAAGCCTCTATTGCAGCTTATCGTGCTAAGAAGCATCCTCATATCATGCAAGGCGTTGATTCATCAACAGCAACCATAATGATGTCAGGAGCTATTTATCCAGCATATCAGCTTATGTCTGATACTGGTTATAATGTTGATTGGGATGATTATATTGGTTCTATAATGAACTATTACGCTTCATCTGATGGAAAGCTTTACTCTTTTCCCTTCAATTCATCAACTCCAGTAATGTACTACAATGCGGACATGTATGAAAAGGCAGGTATAAGTGGTCCAGCTAAGACCTGGGATCAATTTGAAGAGGATCTACGTTCCCTGAAAAACGCTGGAATCGAATGTCCTATTGCATTTAGTTTTTATACATGGGTCCATCTAGATCAATATCATTATATGCATAATGAACCAATTTCGACAAGAAACAATGGTTTCGATGGACTAGACGCTGAATTGATGTTCAATAAAACAAGTTATGTTAATCACATAAAAAGACTCAAACGCTGGCATGACGAGAAGCTAGGAAGTTATGCTAAGAACCTCTTTGGAATAGGGACTCGAGAGTCCTTTGCTACAGGAAAATGTGGGCATTATTTTGGATCAATTGCATCACACGGTACTGTTCTTAAAACCGCTAAGATGCAATGGAATGTTGCGTTTGTGCCTCACAACAAAGGCACTAAACCGAACAATACTGTCGTTGGCGGATCTAGCCTATGGGCGATGAAAGGATTTTCTAATGAAGAGTATAAGGGTGTAGCAGCATTTTTCAATTTCTTGAGAAGCCATGAATCACAGGAGTTCTGGAGTACTGTCACAGGCTATGTTCCTGTAACTAAAAGTGCCTACGACTCACTCATTGCAAAAGGATTTTACGCTAAAAAAGAATTTGCTGGACGTGAAGTAGCTATTGAAAGTTTGACAAGAACCCCACCGAAGCCTCTTTCAAGAGGTGTACGGCTGGGAAACTACCGGCAGATTAAAAAAATTCTTGATGAAGAGCTGGAGAAAATGTTGATGGGAAAAAAGAGTGTACAAGATGCTCTTGACAATGCCGTTAAGCGTGGGAACTTACAACTTCGACGATTTGAAAAGCAGTATAAAGGAAAGTCTCTGCCATAAAATTTAATAATGATAATTTTTACTTTATTTAAAAATTTGTGCTAAATAGTAAAACTTGAAGCGATGATAAAGAGGGTCATATTTAAAAACCAGAGACTACCTTATCTACTGATCTTGCCCGAGCTGTTGATAATCCTGGTTTTCTTTTATTGGCCCTCAATCCAAGCTATATTCTGGTCATTAACTCTTGAACCACCATTTGGTGGGCCTGCACAGTGGGTTGGGCTTGATAATTTCAGAGAATTATTAGACTCAGAAGAGTATTACAGTTCTGCTGGAGTTACTCTACTTTTTGCCTTCTGGACAACCCTGATTTCAATGGGTTCAGCCCTGATTCTTGCATTATTTGTAGACAGGGTTATTCGTGGATTAGTTGCTTACCGGGCAATATTGATGTGGCCTTATGCCATAGCTGCTCCAGCAGTCGCAGTCGCATTTCAGTTTATTTTTCAACCTGGTGTAGGTTTCTTTGCCTTTTTAAACGACATCTGGCCGGGCATTTGGGACCCATCAATCGATAGTTACGATGCTCTCGTGATGGTAATTATCGCAGCATCTTGGAAAAGCATCACTTATAACTTTATCTTCTTTCTTGCCGGGTTACAGTCAATTCCGAAAACTTTTGTCGAAGCTGCAGCCTTAGATGGAGCTGATCCAATACAACGATTTTTCACCATAGTTTTCCCCTTGCTTAGCCCCACTTTCTTTTTTCTTTTAGTAATAAATGTGACTGATTCGTTCACAGAGGGATTTGGGATCATCAACGTTATGACTCAGGGAGGACCTGGAGGTTCTACCAATATTCTTGTTTACAAGCTATATCAAGACGGATTTATAGGTTTGGATTTGAGCAGTTCATCGGCCCAGTCAGTAATTCTGATGGTATTGGTTATACTACTTACTTTTATTCAGTTTCGTTGGATTGAACGACGTATCCATTACGCAGAATAGTCCTCATATGATAGAACGTACTCCAATCCTTAATGCAATTACCCATACCGTTCTAGGCTTAGGGATTTTGATTATGTGCTTACCTTTACTAATTGTTTTCGTTGCCGCAACTTTACCTTATGAGCAAGTAATCGATGTCCCAATGACATTAATTCCCGGTAGCGAGTTGATCGTTAATTTTAATAAAGCATGGCATCGGGGAGATTTTTCCAATCTAGGACTGAATAGTATAGTTATGACGTTAGGGATCTTAATTGGAAAAATCTCACTCGCTTCTTTGACAGCGTTTACTATCTGCTATTTCAATTTTAGATTTAGAATGTTTTTTTTCTGGTTAATTTTTATTACCCTGATGCTTCCACTTGAGGTAAGAATCATTCCAACCTATGAGGTGGCAAGTAATGCACTTCTCCCTTTTCAAAAGATACTTGAATCACTTTACTTGACAGACTTAGTTTTCTGGCTAACAGGTATCGAAATAGGCCTTCAATGGAACCTGCTAGATACCTATTGGGGACTGACTTTGCCTTTATTCGCAAGTGCAACAGCTACGTTCTTGTTTAGACAATTTTTTCTATCTATTCCAGAGGAGCTTGCTGAGGCAGCTAAAATGGATGGCTCTGGACCTCTCCGTTTCTTTTTCGATATGGTTCTTCCGCTTGCTAAAACAAATATTGCTGCTTTGACAGTGATAATGTTTGTTTTTGGTTGGAATCAATATTTATGGCCATTGCTCATAACTACAGATCCGGACATGCGTACTTTGGTTATGGGGTTAGAAAACCTAATTCCATCCGAAGATGAACTACCAGAATGGAATGTTACAATGGCCGGAACTCTACTGGTAATGTTGCCTCCAGTTTTTGTAGTCATGGTACTTCAAAACCATTTCGTAAAAGGACTTCTAGGAGGAGATAAGTAATTCTAATGAGAAATTTATGAGTGACGTCGCAATAAAAGAGGTACATAAATCCTTTGGAACCACAAAAGTAATTAAAGGAGTGGATCTTGAAATCAATGATGGGGAATTTGTAGTCATAGTTGGAAAAAGTGGATGTGGAAAATCTACTTTGCTTAGGATGATAGCTGGCCTGGAATCAATAACTAGTGGTGAAATAAGCATTTCAGGTTCAGTGGTAAATAATCTCGAACCCAAGGAGCGTGACGTGGCAATGGTTTTTCAGAACTATGCCCTTTACCCCCACATGACTGCTTTTCAGAACATCGGATATGCCCTTCGAATAGCACGCCGGCCAAAGACAGAAATACGCGAACGCGTTGAGTGGGTTGCTCGAGTCTTAGGAATTGAGGACCTAATGGAGCGAAAACCGAGCCAAATGAGTGGAGGTCAACGTCAGCGTGTTGCAATGGGTCGAGCTATTATTCGTAAACCCGGTGTTTTCCTTTTCGATGAACCTTTGTCTAACCTGGACGCAAAGCTTCGGAATAAGATGAGAGTAGAGTTAAAAAAACTGCATAACTCTTTAAAGGCCACAAGTATTTTTGTTACTCATGATCAAATAGAAGCAATGACCATGGCCGATAAACTAGTTGTGATGAATGTTGGAATCGTCGAACAAATTGGTACACCGCGTGAGATTTATGCATACCCAAATTCTACTTATGTTGCAACTTTTATAGGTTCACCAGAGATGAATCTTTTCCAAGGGTCTCTATCAAGTGATGGAAAATCAATAAATGCGCTGAATGGTGAAGAGTTTAAACTGCCATATAAAGTAAAGTCATCTCAAGGTCAGACCGTTATGGTTGGCATACGCCCAGAACATTTGGCATTAGGACCTAAGGTTCACGGTGAGTATGGCTTAATGGCTCAAATAGAGTACATTGAGGATCTGGGAGCATCACTTGTCTTCCACGCTAAAGCAGGAGAACAGGAATTTACAATACTTGCTCAAGCCGATATCGAAAATCCCACTAATGGTGATGTATTTGTACAATTTTTACCATCTAATCTACATTTTTTTGATGCTTCTAATGGTCTTCGCATAGAAGTGGAGGAATATAATTAGTTACTTAGTATCATCCTTTTTTTTTCTAATAGGTTTTAGCTTATTTTCGTTAAATCCATCGGTCTCTTTCGCACTTGACCATCAGTCAATTTTAGGAATTAAACCAAGCTTAGTACTCAGAGACGTCAGTAACATTTCTAATGCATCTGCAATTGGAACCGTGATTTGGATGCCAGGGTTAGATGAGGGCTTCGTTCCACAAGGTTTAACGGTCGATGGTAGCAATATTTTGGTTGCCGCTTACAAAAGTACTTCCCCACAGTTTAGTCGTGGTGAAAGCCGTGTTTTTGTGGTGGATTCTAGAACAGGAACAACCGTTGATCAGTTTAAACTTCCTGACCAAGTTGGACACCCAGGGGGTTTGGCTAGTGATGGCAAAGGTAATCTCTTCGTTGCTGACCGGGGTGGTCTTTTCCAGATTGATCTTCGTCAAGCGATAACAGATGGAAATACAAATAATGCTGTGTTGGGCAGAGCATATGTTGATCGAGAGATAGGTCCTTCTTTCCTTGCATGGGACAATGGTCATATCTGGTTTGGTCCATATGAACGTAATGGTGAACCACAAATATACCGTTTTAAAATAGCTAATGTCTTTCCCAAGGACCGGGCTGTATATTTAACCCATGATGAAGCTTCACTTAGCTTTCCAATAGATATCCGTACTCAAGGGGCTACAGTAGATGGAAATGGATATTTATGGTTATCTCAAAGTAGTGGCAATGGCGGTGTTATCCAACGAATTGACTCAAGTTCTGGAGAACTCCTTGATCTCTATGAGATGATGCCGGGTATAGAAGATTTGTCTTTCGACTCTGAAGGCATGCTTTGGAGTGTATCTGAGGCCGGAAGTTTACGCTGGCAGAATTGGGAAACCTTTTATCCTCTAATTTTTTCAGTAAATATCAGTCTTCTAAAATAAGCATTCACTTGTTTTAGTTACCTTTCTAAAATTAGAATCAATTTAAAATAATTTAAATTCTTTTTTAAAAAACAAACTATGACTAATAAATCAGTAGAATTTAAAAATAAGAGATTGAAATTTATAGTACTTAGTGACTTGCATATAGTAAGTGAAGGAAGGACATCTAAAACTCTTGATACAGCTATGCGTTTAAGTATTGGCATAAAAGCTATTAATTCTCGTCACTCTGATGCTGATTTTTGCATACTTGTAGGAGATCTTGCTGATTTAGGAAAACGAGATGCTTATCTACGTCTGAAAGAAATATTAGGCGAGTTATTAATTCCATATCATATTACGATTGGCAATCATGACAATAGAAAAGAATTTATTAAAGTGTTTGGTGCTAATTTAATATCTGAAACAGGATATATAGACAAAGTTATCAATAAAAAAGGGTACAGAGTTATTCTGCTTGACAGTGCTGAAACAGGTCAAAGCAGTGGAAGATTGTCTTCTATTCAGCTCGAATGGCTCAAAAATCGTTTAAGTGAGGTTCCTGACTGCCCCATAATAATTGTGCTTCATCATCATGCTAATCCTCTATATACACGTGTTGATAGTATAATTCTTAACAATGGTAAAGAATTGGTTAGGGTCCTTAAAAACCACAAAGATATTCGTCAGGTTATTGCCGGTCATGTTCATTATACGTCTACTTCAATTTGGCATGGTATCCCGTTTACTACTCTAGCAGGTGGACATTACAATGTTACCATCCCACTTGAACAAGAGAATCCAGAAGTAGACAGATTAAGTGGGCCTGCACAAATGGCAGTTGTATTAGGAAATAAAGATCAAACAGTGATCCACTTTGACAATTATATTGATGGGAATTCAATCCTGTATTCAGGGCCGCAAATAAAAAATGAATAAAAATAAATTGATTTATTTCTCAATATAAAAGACAGGATTAAATACTGTCTTTTTTTTAGTAATCATTAATCATTTTTTCTATAATATAAGGAGTCTTTATGGTTATTCAAAAGAATCTGATGATTTTTTAGATTATTATTTCTGTTGTTTATGGAATTTGGGCTATTTTTGCTCCTGGAAGCATAATGAACACCTTAGGTGGATCTTCTCAAGGAGTTGAATTAAGTTTTTCTACTGTAGTAACAACAGTAGCAGGAACAGGATCCTGTGGGTCGGCAAACGGCACAGGAACATCAGCAAGTTTTAATAATCCTAGTGGGATTACTACAGATGGAACAAACCTATATGTGGTAGATCTCAATTATCACCTGATTCGTCAGATAGAGTAGTAATAAATTGTGACTTCGGTTTTTGGTGTAATTAACTGGCAGAAGTTGTTTTTTCAGTGAACATTGTGAGACAGAATTATAATGAGTAATCTTTTGAGGATCTGACTAATCCATCATCAACACAAACCCTAAGATTTATTTTTCTAGGAAAGATCACGAGACTTGTCTAATGATGCCCAGTGATTAACCCCCACTTAATTATTCACAAGTCAGACACCCTCCAAGTAAAATCCCCCACTTCCTTGTAAAACAAACCGATTGATGAGGTATTTTGAGCTCTCATAACCTACCGAAATGAACTCCATGAAACAAATTCTAAAAACCCTTTTCCATAGCTAGAGTATATCGCTTTTAAAGGCGCTAGAGCGCTCCTGACAGCAATATTATTTTAGATTTATTCCTCTTCAAATTTAACATTTAATACAGCTCAAACAGATATATATGAGCTCTATGGGATATTTTAAATGAGAGATCTATCCATAGTAATAATATTTTGTATCAAGTACTGAAAAAAGGGGGAAATTCTCTTAATTAATGGACATTTTAGGACAAGTCTTTCACTTTAGTTCTTCTTCCTCTATGTATCTGTTTTTTCACGCCAATTATCCAAATTAAAAGTAATCCCAATCATATAAATCAAATATGGACATTTACGTATTAGCAAAGCTTTTTGGTAACAAACGAGTAAATACATATGTCTTACACACACAACCCAGAGAGGCCATGGCTCTTTAGTCGTTTATTTAATCCATGGAGGTGTTCATCAAACAAAAATTCCCGTCTACTGGTTTCAGAAGTAATTAAAAAATTCCTCCAGGTAGAGATCAAAAAGAACTTAAGAAGACGCAAAAGGAAACCAGAGGATCACAAAAGGTTTCTAAAGGCAATTGAAGCTATTATCTGTGATCTAATCCACAATCATCTCTCAGATCAAATAAGTGGTATTGCGATTAGCAGGTCAAATAGAGTTCTCAGCAGAACTAGCCGTTATAAGAATGAGGTGCTAAATAAAACAATCCCATACCTTTTGGATGTACTTGTGTTACCTGAGTTACAAATGTTGGAACAAGTGGTTGGCTGTATAAATTACTTTTACCCAGAGAAAAATGGAAACTTAAGAACAGTAGTAAAGGCAGGTAAACACTTGGTTCATTTGATCCAAAAGTACCATGTTGAACTAGAGGATCTTGGATTATCTGATGGAGAAGAGACCATCATACTAAAAAGAGAGAAAAATGATCTATGGGATCATGGAGGAACACTTGAATATAAAGATAACGATCTTACAAATCTATATAGACATAAGATGAGCCTCATTAACCAGTGGATTAGAAATGCAGATCTTAACTACATGGTGCCTTTTAATGAAAAGGATAAACATAACTATGATTTAGACAGCAGATTACTAAAAAGATACTTCACTAGAGGCTCATTTAAGTCTGGAGGAAGGTTATTTGGAGGTTTCTGGCAACAACTGAAAAAAGTCCACAGAGAAAATCTATTGATTGATGGAGATGATATAGAGGGCCTTGATTATTCTCAGATGAGTCCAAAGATTCTCTATGGGTACTGTGGTTTAGTACCTGAAATGGGAGATTGTTACCATATAAAAGGCTACGAATACTGCAGAAAGGGAATCAAGAAAGTTTTCAATGCCATGACCTTTTCTAACGAACCAATGACAAGATTTCCAAAGGGTATTAACTCTTTATTTCCAGTGAAAACCAGATTCAAAGATGTCTCTGATGCTATTGAAAATGAACACTCTGGAATAGGACATATGTTCTACACAGGTATTGGTCACTACCTTCAATTTCTAGAGAGCCAAATACTAGTGGAGGTACTCTTAAAGCTCATAGATAACGGTATAACTGCATTACCAGTGCATGATGCTGTGTTTGTTGGTTGGACCCATGTGTACAAGAGTACTCAAGTGATGGAACAAGTGTTTCTGGATATGACTAACGTACCTTCTGTAGTAAAGGTAGAGTAGTCTATATTAGATGGTGGTATTCAATACTAATGTATAGGTTAGACCTACTATACTAATGTATACCAACCGTTCCCCTTAGTGGGTCCCATAAATAATTTTTAGTAAAATTCTGAGAGCCTTTTATATATAGCGCTATCGGATTTTACCCCCCTCGAGTT
>Ga0209402_10006178_pt1 | contig 10535 bp, 20 predicted proteins | sample ArcticOcean_MG_C_3_FD_187437 | JGI IMG/M metagenome (GOLD analysis project Ga0209402, IMG submission 187437) | Marine microbial communities from western Arctic Ocean - ArcticOcean_MG_CB8_126 (SPAdes) (version 2) | ecosystem: Environmental > Aquatic > Marine > Oceanic | place: Arctic Ocean... | reverse complement strand
AGATGCTGGATTAGGGGCAGGGGATGCCCTTAACAAAATTTGGGACGATAGGGTAATGGCTCTATGGGCCTGTATATTAACTTTCTACTTCGGCGGACGTCAGTTCAATAAGAAGTAAGCAGCATCACAATACTCCCCTCGGCGCTGGAACGGTGACCAAGTATGTCTACAAAGTCCAAAAGATCCTCAAAGAAGCAGTTTGATATAGTCCTATAAACGATCTTTAATTCTAAACCAGCCAATCAGGAACAGAATTGTAAGCACCGCTACGATTGCCACATCATCTCCTAATTTAGGCACGTTTGCTATAAAATGGCCGTGCAGAAGTATCAAAAGTGTGGCGACTTGCGCGACTAGAAAACTTGTGAAAAATGTCTTTTGGCCATCCGGTCCATTTAAGAAAGTCAGCGCTATTCCAAGGCCGAGACCAAGCCAAGCACCGCCCATAACTCTGGCGACAGTTACAGCCGAAAGATCAACTCCTTCACCTTTGAGCCAAATTTCGGTCATAAAAATAAGCTGTATTACGTACATAATAATGCCGAGCAGTAAGAGGCCAAAGACTACCGCCGCAACATTGTCATTGAGTTTTGCTAACATGGTTCCCCCCTAAGAAATTGGTCAATTAATATTAGCCATGCCAAAGAAACCCCGCAAGCGTAGCGTTCCGAAGCAGCGCGATCCCTCATGGCAGCTACGCCATGCCCTCGGCCACAAGGTCGAGATCGATCCCAAAGCTTACACTCGTAAGCTCAAACATCCCGAAGAAGACGAAACTGAAATAGCCCCTGAGTGACATCCACGGTGCAGCCGTGAATCACCCTCCTGACATCCACGTGACGTTGCTTTTTTGTTGCCATTATAGAATGAACAGGTGTTGCCTCGTGTAGTAAATTGTCGCTTGACGTAGAATCCAAAATCGGAATAGAATCAATGATTCCAGTTAATTAGTCTGGTAAATCAAGGCGCTACCTCAATGACTACAATTTGCTATTCAGCTAGTTTACACCGTGGATGTCGGCAGTTCGAACCCGTCATCGCCCACCACCTCTTTTAGCCCAGTAAACGTGGCTTTTAAAAGGGGCAGTGGGTTTCCAGTAGAGCGGTGAAAATGGGGTTGGTGCCATCTTGATGCCAAATAAAAGTTAACACTGACATCCACTTTGTATTTGGCACCGAAAAGACACCCACCATCGAAGTGCCATAAGTTGCTACAACTCGGTTCTTAAAAACTCTAGGCAAGCCTTGTAAGATAGGGTTATCGCCATGAAAAAGTTTTCAAGTTATCGGGATATTCAAATTAAATATGATGCCAAGCGTGATCGGTGGTTTGCCGATCTCAGGGCGTTGGCGTCGTTCCGGCCCGTCCCAAATTCAATACCAAGTCCGAAGCCACCGAGGGTGCCAAGCAAGCGTATTTGCGCTGGCTCAACAGGGACACGGATGAAGCGTGTGCCGTGACCAAGCCCGACATTACCGTAGGCCAGTGCTTTAAAAACTTTCTGGCTTACAGCCTAGAGCGGGCAGAGAACCCCGACGAGAAGTTCGGCCTCGGTTCCCAGCAAAACCATATCGATAATGTTGGCACTAGCCAGTTTCACCCGTTGCATGGCCAAGTCCGGCAAGCGCGATTTAATCACTCAGGCAAAGCCGCCGACTTATATATAAGCGGCCATCGCCATACGTGGGGTCTTATGAGTACCGAGATGCAGGGCAGGGTAGTCTGGATGTGCCGAGCGAAGGGGTTCAAGGATCATGGTGAGTACAAAGTGGTGAAAGGCTTCGAGGCTCAAAAGCTGGGCCATACCATCACTGCGATATTTGATCCCAGCGCCGATACCGAAACTGGCTTTTTAAGCTGCTTTGCAGAGCCTCAAGAGGCTGCGGAGTTTCTAACCTACAAGCGAGGGCGTTGAATTGGCTCATTGAACAGGGTTCTCCAGACCCTCAATGCTGTAGATGGCGGTAAGGGTGGCTACACGGAGATCATCTAGATTTCTCACGCCATGTTCTGGATTATTTTTGATATATGCCTGAAGAGCTGTCTCCAGATTTTCCCAGCCAACCATCGAGATTTTGGGAACATTCTCTTGGGCTAATTTTATATCGTCTAAACCTAAGGATAATGAAATGGCCTGCCCTTTTTTAAGGAGTTCAGGTTCAAGCTGTTTTTCCTCCAAAACACCCACAACTGCTCGCGCCTGAGCAAGTCCCCAATTGCTCTGACGACTTTCTTTCGGCGCATTTCTTATAAGCTCACCCATTGCCTCGATTCTCTCAAGATTTTCTTCATCAATATCTGCATCACGAAGATCCACACCTTTAGCTTCATCTTCATCGCTCATGATCACTCTCCATACCCCTGCATTGTTGAACGCCGATAAGCCATCTCAACCCATCTTTGGGTCGTAAATATTACCAAGGTGAACGACGCCCCCGTTGGGTGACTCGCACTTTGTGCATTTAACCATCTTGCTCAAACGGGGTATTTCAAAGTCGTCGTCGTACTTTTCTTTCAAAGCAGCCACATCAAGCTCCTTAGACCGACCGCAGTCATGGCAGATGGCATTGAGCTTATACTTTTCAAACACGCTTCCAAGCGTTGCCGCACCCATAATCAAAGGACATTAAATGATTTCATCAATACTGCCAGCAATCTTGCCAACGGTAGGTAAGCTCGTCGATAAGATCTTCCCTGATGAGGAGGCAGCCAAACGTGAAAAGCTCAAGATCGAGCAAGAACTTCTAAAGCAGCTCCAATCGGTGGATCTGGCTCAGATCGACGTCAACAAGGTCGAGGCGACTGGTAATGCACTTTAACGCTCGTGGCGACCGACAATAGGTTGGGTTTGTGCCTTGGCCTTTGCTTACCACTTTCTGGTGCAGCCGATGATTGTTTTCATAGCCAGTATATCGGGGCATCCAATTCCACTGCCTGACTTTGATATGTCAGCACTGATGAGCGTAACGATGGGCCTTCTTGGATTGGGTGGTCTACGAACATTCGAGAAAATGAAGGGCATCAGTAAATGAAGCGCATCAGTAAATGAAGCGCGACATTCCCAGTAGACGACCTTGCATTAATACCCGCACGGACAACTTTCATTTTTCAGTAAGCTTTGATCCTCATAGTGGGCATCCCGTTGAGTTCTTTATTACTGGGCGTGGCAAGGTTGGCCAACAACTTGATACGGAGCTGTACGAACTCAGCGTCAAAGCCTCGAAGTTAATGCAAGGAGAGATTAAAGATGATTTGCCCAGAGTGCCGGAGCGGGAAAATATTCCACCTGATGGCTCACGTCCGAGCGAGCAAGGACTTCGGTAAATTTACACCATGCCCAAGATGCCAAGGATCAGGAATAGCGTATTGTTGCGATGGCGAAGATGCTGGCTGCGACGCAGACACTCTCTATGGTGATCAGGCCATCGCTATCGAAGATCAATCTATGGTCGCCTAGCGCCGAGGAACTCGTTCTAGGAACGGCCATTGTTGAATCGGGCCTCACTTATCTAAGGCAGTGGGGTGACGGTCCAGCGTTAGGCTTATGGCAGGTCGAGCCTTCAACGCAAAACGACCTTTATACAAATTTCCTGAATTATCGACCTGAGCTGGGTTCCCAGTTAATGGAGCTGCGAGCGCCCAATCTATCAATGGATGAGAACCTTGCCACCAATTTAATGTATGGGGCGGCTGTTTGCCGACTTTGTTATTATAGGAAACCGGATGCGCTTCCAGAGGCTGGTGACATCGAAGGCCAAGCCGCATTTTGGAAGCAGCATTATAATACCCCGTTGGGCAAAGGCACGGTGACCAAGTATGTCTACAAAGTCCAAAAGATCCTCAAAGCGACCTAAGCCTCATAACATCAATCGCTAATAGGTATGGTCTATCGCAACTTCCGCTTGAACTCTTTCGGGCGGGGCCGCAGCTAGATCCGCTAAGCGACCAATAACCTCTTGCGCTTTTGGAGTAGCAGCTACTTGATCTTCCGCAGTATCATAAAACGCGAGAAACAGGGCCTTATCATCACCCTTGTCGAGGACCATAAATCGTCTGAGCTTCGGAATTTCACCTACATCGCTTATCAAATCCTTAGTTCGCTGAATGGCTTCTGCCATTTTCCCAGACTGAACTTGTACTTCAACATGAGACGCATACATCGTTAACTTCCTCCTTTTTAGTTAGTGGCCAATATTAGACCATGTCAAAGAAACCTCGCAAGCGTAGCGCTCCGAAGCAGCGCGACCCCTCATGGCAGCCGGTTTTAGACATTTGTAATGTTTCGGGCAAGAGTTTAAGGTTTCATAAAGGTATTTGGAGAAAATTTGGAATTGTTCAGTTTTTATTTGAGATCTTTATCAGCTTTTTCTCATATTTAAGCGTGTCGTTTCTTAATTTCTAACTGAATTAATTACTCATTTGCTATTTAAGTGTAGCCGAAAATTCATCACTAAACGGTGGGAGGAACCATTAAATTATGCCTCAAAAATTAGGAATTGTCGGTATGGGTCTCATGGGCCAAGCTTTTATACATAATCTTTCCCAATCACAATTTTCTCTTCAGGGATTTGACATTGATGCTGGTCGGATGAAGGATTTGCGTGATCAAGGTGGTCATCCGGTGGATACTCCAGCAAAGGCAGTCCAAGGCGTAAATGTTGTCATTTTATCACTTCCGACCAGTACAATTGCACGTGAAGTGTTGCTTGGTCCAAACGGGGTCGCGGAAGGTGCATCTGAGGGGCTTCTTATCTGCGATACCACTACGGCGCGGCCAGTAGATTCTGAGCAGTTAGCGGAAGAGCTTGAAGAACGCGGTATTAGGTACCTAGATTCTGCGGTTAGCGGCACTAGTACCATGGCTGAGAACGGTGATCTTATAGTTATAGCGGGTGGCAAGAAGGAAGATTTTGATGCTTGTAAATCCATTTTTTCGGGGTTTAGCCGTGAGGCGTATTACATGGGCCCATCAGGTTCTGGCGCCCGAACAAAGCTGGTCATAAATTTAATTCTTGCAGGTAATCGTCTTGCACTTGCAGAGGGGTTGGTAATGGGTGAGAAGGCAGGTTTAGAACCTCATAACCTTCTAGAAGTTTTAATAGACGGAGCTTGTTATTCTAAAACTATGATAGACAAGGGTCCAAAAATGATCAACGCCGATTACGCCAAACAAGGACAAGTAAAGGTCTCGTTGAAGGATTCGCGTCTGATGATTGAGTTGGGCCAGCAGCTTGGCGTACCAGTACTAATGACAAGTTTATATTCACAAATCCTCCAAACCGCGTATGAAAAAGGTTACTCAGAGAAGGATACGGTTGCCTTCTATGAAATACTGAGGGGAATGTCCGGATTAGAAGAACGGACGGGGATCGATAGTGTTCCTTTTGGTGATGTTTGAAGCCATAAACAAACAATTTATTACTCTAAAAATTTAGGAATAATATTTTAAGAAGTTAATGATTGAAAAGCTACGCCATGCCCTTGGCCACAAGGTTGAGGGCAACCCCAAAGCTTACACTCGTAAGCTCAAACATCCCGAAGAAGACTATCCCGAAACGACCCCCTGACATCCACGTGACGTTGCCTTTTTGTTGCCGTTATAGAATGAACAAGTGTTGTCTCGTGTAGTAAATTGTAGCTTGACGTAGAATCCAAAATCACAATAGAATCAATGATTCCAGTAATTTAGGCTGGTAATTCACAGCAGTAACTCAATGACTCGAATTTGCTACATAACTAGTTTAAACCGTGGATGTCGGCGGTTCGAACCCGTCATCGCCCACCACTCATTTTTTCCCTGAATACTAGGGTTTCCAAGCCTTTTGGGCAGGGGAACGTTGCACCGACAAGGGCCTCGAAAAGCCGACAGGTTGATACGAGTAGCCAGTGGAACTTCAAGGGATAGCGCCAGTAAACTGGAGCTATCCCATGAAGAATTTTAATCGTTACCAAGACATTGTTATCCGCTACAACGCCCAACGCGAACGTTGGTATCTAAATCTGAAAGCCCTCGGCGTGGTGCCGCCACGCCCAATGTTCAAAACCAAGAGCGAGGCCACAGAAGAAGCCAAGGCGGCTTTCGAGCGCTGGCAGAACAGGGACGTGGAAAGCGTTGAAGAACCTTCGAAGCTCGACATTACCCTTGAAGAGTGCCTCGACATGTTTCTGGCCCACTCTAAGGCACGGGCCGAAAACGAGGACCAGAAATACGGCTGGGCTTCTAACAGCAATGACCGCTACCAGCGCCTGAAGTCAGCGTTGAAGCTGGCCGTCAAACGGGGGTATTTAAAATCCAATCCCAGCAGCTTGCTGAAATTGTACGCCCCAATTTCAGCGAAGAGCGCATCTTGAAAACCATCGCAAAAGTGGCAAGGTCAGTTGGGATACCCTTGATTTAAACGTCAAAAATACGCCTGAAAAAGATCGTCTTAAAGTTATTCTGACGGTGCAGTCGGGATTGCGGAGCCAAAAGGTGATTGCCCTCAAAATTTATAAAAAGTCCCAGCCTCTTGACGGTGGTATCGATTTTGAAAAGTACATCATCCATGTTCGAAAAGCCCCCAAAGCTGGCCGCACCCGTGGAGAGTATTATATTGGCCCTCCAAAAAGTGAGGCAGGTATCCGCAATATCCCGATTTCTCCAGAGCTTTCAGAGGCTCTCAAAACCTATTGGGATGAGTTGCCCAGCAAAATGAAAGCGGAAAGGTTTTTATTCCCGTCCGAGCATGGCACCCATCTTGATCCAACAAATTTACGCATACGAGTGTTGTACCGAGCTTGTGAGGCCGCTGGCTTGCCTAAGAATGAATGGCCAACGTTCCATGACCTCAGACATGCCTTTGCAACCACTTACCTCAACAAACGCGGTGATAACTGGAAACGGGCGATGGGAGTTGATGGGCCACGGTGACATCCGCACCACGCTCTTATATACCCACGTAGTCCATGATCCAGCTCGTGATGCCGAGTTCGAGCGGGAAGTTTCCGATGAAATCGGTAGTTTACAGGGTCGTCAGGCTAAAGGTTTCTTTGTTCATAATTCTGCGTGGGGTCAGCGTAATATTATCGCTGGTACAGACGCAGATGGTGGCCATCTGAAGGGTGTTGATCACATGGGCAGTGACTTCATCGGGGTTTTACGCTCTCGACTAGTTGTTGCTGGTCTAGGCACTCGGATCATGTCCGGCCTTAAAGGTGATGTTAGTATTCTAAAATTGTCGGCTGGCGTGAGTACTGCGTTTGTTGGTGAAGGTTCAGCCGTTGCTGAAGCGAACCAAACTTTCGCAGAGGTACTTTTGCAGCCTAAGCAACTTGGTGTGTTTACGGACATCTCTCGGAAGCTAATGCTTCAATCTGATCCATCAGCGGAAGCGATTGTTCGTGAGGACATTCTCAACGCTGTAGCGGCTCAAATGAATCGACTGGAATAACAAAAGTTTCAGGCATAGGTTCCGTTGCAGGTGGCACTAACGGTGCAGCGCCCACATGGGACGATATCACCAATCTGGTAAAGGAAGTGGAAGTTGATAATGCTTCTATTTCCAACAGTCAGGCCTTCTTAACCAAAAGCAAAGTAAAGTTTAAATTGGCTTCAACTGCCAAGGTTAGTTCCAGTGACTCGGTAATGGATCTTAGATGCTCCGTGGAACGAACTCTACGGCTACCCTCTGGCCATTATCAACCATGTTCCGAGTGATTTAACCAAGGGATCAACGTCAGGCACTTGCTCTGCGATCATCTTTGGTGACTTTGCTCAATTGATCATGGCCTTCTGGTCTTCTCCAGACGTATTGGCTGATCCATATACGGGTGGCTCGGCTGGCAATACTCGCATTACCGTTCACCAAGATGTGGACGTTGGCGTGAGGCATGCACAAGCTTTTGTTGCAATGCTGGACGCAACAACTGTCTAATTCATGGCGCTCCTAACCTCGAACGCCTCGGCTTTAGTCTCGGGGTGTTCACTTTTTTCGGAAGGTAAACTTATGAAGATTGAAATGTTGAGAGACACCGTTGCTGAGGGGAAGCCCGTTGCAGTTGGTGACGTTGTGAAAGTTAAGGACGAGGAAGCGATCTTGCTTTGCACTATGGGTAAGGCACGGCCGGCATCTGAAAAAGCCAAGAAGCCCAAACAACGGGATGATCTAGCTGCAAAGCTTTCGACTAGATAAATGGCTGTCGAGGCTGATACCGAAAGAGCCGTCTTTCTGGCGACATCCGATTTCGCACAAGCTGCTACCTATACACCAAGTGGTCGGAGCGGTTCGTCAGTTAACGGGGTATTTGATAATGGCGACGGCCTTATTGATCTTGGGGGTCGCGTTGGTGTTACTTCTGGCGATCTTCAGTTTGTATGCCGTACCAGCGATGTTAGTAGCGCAGCGGAAGGCGATGCCCTAGTTGCGGGCAGTGTGAACTACACCATCTGAGATGTAATTGACGATGAAACTGGTATGACCACCCTAATGCTGGAAGCTGATTAAGTAAGGCCTAACGCTTGGCTATTCGCTTTTAACCTGTTCTACAAGTTTTTCCAGAGACGTCATCGGAGGCGCTTTACCTCGGTGCTGTTCATCATAAAATTCAAGTGCCTGTAGGAAGTCTTCCATTATCCTCTCGGTAGCGAGTGGTTTGTTGGTATCGTCAGCGTAGGCAAACGCGGTAAAGTTTGCCGCGGCATGACGAAAAGCCGCCGCTATAACTGTCGGATGAATCCCAGCTTCTTGCTTGTCGTTCGCGAAGGTAATGAGTTCGTTTGCTATTTCAATATCTGAACGTTGGTTTGCCTCGTTCTTACCGTTACTACCTTCTTCAGTCATCAGCTAGCCTCGCTAGTTTAGAAAATTATTATAGAAACCCTGAGTATCAGGGCATTTGAAACATGAGCTTTAAACATGGTGCACTCAAGGCAATTCATCCGCGACGTTATTGATGACGGCACAGGTATGACTACATTGATGTTAGAGGCGGATTAACGTCTAACGACCAGTTGGCAGCGACGACAATGAATCGTTATCTACTTTCTTAGAACTTCTTGAAGAGTATCAAGACCAAACACTTGATGAAGACCTTCTTCAAGAAATAAAAGATAAGTGGTTAGAAACAGGTAATTCAGTTGGCGATAGCTTTGTTTCAATAACTGTTTAACTATCTGATCTAAAGATGGCGTATGCGCGGCTAGTCCTCCTTGCCATCGACCATGTAGCCAAGCACGACCTTGAGTACCGAGATCACAATCAGCCCAATTATCATGGTAAGTTGAGATTGATGTGACACCCCCCCGACCATCACTTCCCATAATATGTAGCAAAGCCAGAGTATTAAAACGGCTAAGGATATGCGGGTTGATTTCTTCATTGAGTGATATTATCCATGCCAAAGAAACCCCGCAAGCGTAGCACTCCCAAGCAGAGCGATCCCTCATGGCAGCTACGCCATGCCCTTGGCCACAAGGTTGAGCTTAATCCCAAAGCTTACACTCGTAAGCTCAAACATCCCGAAGAAGATGACCCCGAAACGATCCTCAAGTGACATCCACGTTGTTCCCGTCAGCACGTTTACAAAAGTCCACAAGTTGCTAAAAACCGCCTCTTAAAAATCCTAGAGAACTCTGTTAGAATGGAGTTATACCATGAAACGTTATACCAACTACCGGCGAGATCAGTATTTCATATGATGCCAGCCGCGACCGATGGGTTGCCGATCTAAGACCCTTGGGGCTGGTTCCGGCTCGCCCTTATTTCAATACCAAGGCCGAGGCAACCGAAGGTGCTAGGATCGCTTTCGAGCGTTGGCTCTAACAGGGACAGCGACGATGAGTGTGCCGTTACCAAGCCTGACATTACCGTGGGCCAGTGCTTCAAAAACCCCGATGAGAAGTTTACCATCGGCCAGTTATCAAAACCACATCGATAACGTTACCGCCCTAACAAGCTTAACATCAACGGTCAACGCCTTGAAAAATGATGGTCAGAAGTGTGATCAAGAGCGTGAGTGTGTGGAAGGGCTTGCGAAAAACCGTCTCGGCGCGGACCACCTCGGATCGATTTCTACCGCACCCAGACTGTCAAATATATATGGCGGCTCCGCGATAAGGGCTGTCCATTGAAGGACGCCAAGAAAGCTCAGTTCTATCTTGATCAGTTAATTCAAAAGTTAAGTTAACCTCATGCTGATTCGCTAGCCTCTTTGGCCAAGCGAAGTGCTTTAAGCTTAGCCATTTTTTCTAGTTTTACCTGCGCTTCTTTCTCCTTATTCAACACAAATTTCTTATCCGCTTTCAAGGCTTGTGTGAACTTTTCCTCGGCCATCGATTTGGTTCTCAATTTTTCGAAAGATGTTTTAGCCACCTTTCCTCGGTAAACAGAAGCCATGGGAGCTGTCCTCGATGTTGGAGTTATTTTGGGGACCATACGCTAACCCTTTTAACATTTGGTGAACCAGCCATGCAAATATCCGTTAAGTCAGACGTCGAAAAGGCGTTAAAGGGCATGTCCCGGCTTCACAAGAAGAAAATGCCCTTTAACGCTGCACT
>Ga0209402_10006173_pt1 | contig 10538 bp, 8 predicted proteins | sample ArcticOcean_MG_C_3_FD_187437 | JGI IMG/M metagenome (GOLD analysis project Ga0209402, IMG submission 187437) | Marine microbial communities from western Arctic Ocean - ArcticOcean_MG_CB8_126 (SPAdes) (version 2) | ecosystem: Environmental > Aquatic > Marine > Oceanic | place: Arctic Ocean... | reverse complement strand
CATTCGGCGACAGATAGGCAAATTCCTGACTACCTTCCCGTCGAATGTCGATGCCATGGCCCTTACCTCCCACTTCACCTTTGTCGTTCTTTACCTGATGGAAATCGCCGAGTGACCTTACGAATTCCCCATCCGAATCGAAAACAAATATCGAGTCCGGACTGCCATGATGGGTGATGTAGATCAACCCGTCCGCGTCAACGGAAACTCCATGAGTTGCTCCTCCGTAATTATGGCCAGCTGGGAGGCTTTTTACACCCCAATCATGATAGACCTCATAGGTGTATTCGCCACTTCCTACACGCGGAAGATTTGAGCCCGACTTGTTGCAGGCATTTAGAATCAAAGGGCCTGAGACTGCGGCAGAAGTAACCGCGGCAGACTTGAAGAATGAACGACGAGAGAGTTCTTTATTTGGAGTATCCATACTATTCTTAACTGAATTCAGGGTTGTTTATGCCATTCCCATTACTGTCGCCTCAAACCACAGTGAGCAACTTTTTAAAACAATTACTCAGCAACTAGGAATCAACGGGTCGCAAGGTCAGTAAACGGAACTCCAAAGCCTGGCTTCCAGAAATCTCCGGAGCAGTCAGGCTTATCACGCCATCGCCCTTGGGCAGGTCTATCGTGCCGATCTTAATCGGTTTGAAATTCTTTTCGTAAGACTCCTGACGTACCACCTTGTCCTCGGCCGCACCAACGATAGGCGGATCATGGGCTTCGGTAATCTTGGCACTCAGCACCGAGTCGCCCATGCGCAATTCTATGGTAGAGCCCACATCCTTGGCAGGGCATGCGTAATAAAGCTCCACCTCATAGGTGCCTGCAGTTGCTACCTGAACGTCCCAAGTAATGGAATCCTCTTCGTTCGTCCAGTTGAGGAAATAGGAGCTATTGGGAAACCGATTGGAGCGCACGATTGTGCCATGTTCGATTCCGTCACGGGCAGGAAGTTGGGTCATCGGCGCATCCGGATGACAGATGACAAAGGGCCGTTCTTCATCCCCAATTTGGGAAACCACATCTTCGGTCCATTCAGCAGCTGCTTGGCGCAATCGCTTTGTAATTTCTTTGTGCTGATCTGAAACGGGGGAACGTTGCTCAGGGTCATTGACGATGTCGAAGAGCTCTCCGTTGTTATCCAATCTGAATCGCTGCGTCCGCACGCTCACTTTGTCGCGCCAATGTGTGAAGATCATGCGATCTGGAGCAGGGCTGTAGTCGTTAAGAAGTGCTGACTTTATGCTCAGCCCATCCAAAGGGTTTGCTGGGGTGTATTCGATTCCGCCCATATCAGCCAAAGTTGGCAGCAAATCGGTTACCGAGCTGATGGAGTTAACTTGTTTCCCTCCTCGAATCTGTGCAGGCCATTTGAAGAACAGAGGGGAGCGAACGCCTCCTTCGTCGGTCGATCCTTTACGTCCTTTCATTCCACCATTCCAACGGATGCCATTGGGGCCATTGTCGCAGAAGTAAATGAAGATGGTATTCTCAGTGGCACCAAGTGTTTCGATCTTGTCCACCAGGCGACCAACATTCCAATCGATGTTCTCACACATCGCCAAGGCGGCGCGAACATGAAGAGGATCTTCTTTTTCGGATTCCCAATTCTTCATCTGCAAATCGGCATTCTCGAACTTCTTCCAGAATTGTTCCGGCACCTGCATAGGCGAGTGGGGTGTATTGTAAGCGAGATAAGCCAGAAATGGTTTTCCTTCCTTCACCTGATCTTCCATGTAGTCCATGGCTTTGTTGGTTAGATCATCGATGATGAAACCTTCACCTTGGACGATCTCTCCGTTGTGTTCTAAAGGCGGACTGAAGTAATGCCCCCAGTGACCGGAACAGAATCCGTAAAACTCATCAAAACCACGGCTGTTCGGATGATAAGGATGCTGCATACCGTTGTGGTATTTTCCAAACATGCCTGTGCTGTAGCCACCCTGCTGAAAGACTTGTGCAATCGTTTGCTCGTCCAGGTCCATGCGTTCACCCCCAGCACTCGTGCTAAAGACTCCGCTCCGTGGATGATAACGTCCGGTTAAAAACTCCGCACGCGTCGGAGAACAAACAGGACACACATAAAAGCGGTCAAACGTCGCACCCTCAGCACCCAGGCGATCGATATTAGGCGTACTGAGGTTTGTATTTCCATTAAAACTCAGATCTCCCCAGCCCTGGTCATCGGTTAGCACCACAACGATATTCGGAGGCGCCGCGTTCGCACGGGCGAAAACGGAAATCAGGATTAGGCTACTTAGGGTAAGGACTTTCTTGAGCATAGGAATTCGAAATTAGCTATTCACCTAGACCTGGCAAGGTTTGGTAAAGATTTTCAAGTGAGTTGTAGGAGGAGGTTTATCCCCTCCTGCAACAAAGAAACTAGAATCAAATCTACCTTGAGTCATTCTTCCATACAAGATTCACTCCTCACTTTTCCACCTATGAAAACCCTAAGTTTCTTATTACTCTTTGTTATTCTTGGAACCCCCGGCTATAGCCAGAAAATGGACCGGCCCAATGTCCTCTTCATTCTTGCCGATGACATGGGGACACGTGATCTCAGTGTTGAAGGCAGCACCTTTTACGAAAGCCCCAATATCGATCGCATTGCCAACGAAGGAGTCCGCTTCACCAACGGCTATGCCACCTGCCAGGTTTGCAGTCCCTCACGCGCAAGTATCATGACAGGCAAGTATCCAGCTCGCTTGGATATCACCGACTATATTGGAGCAGCTATGGGAGAGCAGTGGAAACGAAACACACCTTTACTTCCTGCCATTTATAACCACAACCTGGACCACAACGATACTACGCTTGCGGAGGCTTTTCAATTGGCTGGATACACAACTTTCTTTGCTGGTAAGTGGCACTTGGGGAACGAGGGATCACACCCGGATAACCATGGATTCGACATCAATATTGGTGGCCATCACAAGGGTTCGCCTCCCGGAGGTTACTTCTCACCCTACGATAATCCACGAATGGAAAGCGGGCCGAAAGGCGAATACCTTCCATTCCGACTAGCGGACGAAACCGAGAAATTCATTAGAGAACATAAGGACGAACCTTTCCTGGCGTACCTTTCATTCTACATGGTGCACGGACCCCTCCAAACAACCGAAGCACTCTGGGAGAAATACCGCGCTAAGGCAGCAGCACAGCCAAAGCCAACTGAACGTTTCCTCATCGACCGCACATCGCCGGTTCGTCAAGTCCAAGACCATCCTATATACGGAGGTATGGTGGAAGCCATGGATTCGGCCATAGGCCAAGTGTTGAATACCTTGGATGAACTCGGGTTGGCTGATAACACAATCGTGGTCTTCACATCCGACAATGGAGGCGTATCTGCCGGTGATGGCAAAGCGACCTCTAACCTTCCTTACCGCGGTGGCAAAGGTCGTCAATGGGAAGGCGGCATCCGCGAGCCTTATTACATCAAGTGGCCAAACAGTCCGATAAACGGCACCACCATCGACACACCCGTCACAGGCACCGACTTTTTCCCAACGCTTTTAGACCTGGTGGGTATTCCTCTCATGCCCGAACAACACATGGACGGTGTCAGCCTGATGCCGCTGCTTGCAGGAAAGAAGATAGAAGACCGTGCTTTATTTTGGCATTACCCCCACTACAGCAATCAGCGGGGAGATCCTTCCACAGTAATCCGGGATGGTGATTGGAAGCTGATTTACTACCACGAAGACCGCCACATTGAACTCTACCACCTGAAAAACGATCCGGGGGAGCATGTGGATCTGGCGGGCAACTACCCCGCACTCGAAAAAGAGCTGCTCGAAAAGCTGCTCGACTGGACGGTCGAAGTGGACGCCAAATTCCCAACTGAAAATCCAAACTTTAGTAGTCAGGTATTCGAAGCCGAACGTCGGAAAACCCGACTCATCGACAAACCAGCCTTGGAAAAGCAACACGCCCAGGTTCTAGATCCTAACTGGTCTCCCAAAGGTGGCTGGTGGGAAGAGACTGGAAACTAATCTGAAACATCTATTTTATTATGAAGAACTTAACTCTATTACTCCTAGCTAGCCTTTGCGTCATTGGCTGCTCAAAAGTTGAAACCTCCACGCCTTCCGATGACGGATGGACCGAACTATTCAATGGAGAAAACTTCGACGGTTGGACGATTCGGGGTGGAGGATCCACCTACGAAATTAAGGACGGTGCGATCGTTGGTATCAACGGTCCCGAGCATAATACCTTTCTCTCGACCTGGGATCTCTACAACGACTTCGAGCTAGAATTCGAAGTGAAGTTGAATAATCCCATGAACTCCGGTGTTCAGATTCGCTCCAAAGCTCGCTGGGAAGAGGTAGACGGATCCACCATCGAACGGATCCATGGGCCACAAGTGGAAATCGAGCAATCACCCGGAGAATCCGGTTATGTATATGGCGAACGAGCCGGCGGCTGGATGACGCCTGAAGAACAATTGGTACGTCACGAACATTTTAAGAATGATGATTGGAACCACTACCGCATCGTTGCGGATGGACCTCGCATTCAAACCTGGATCAATGGGGTTCAGGTATCCGATCTCACGGACCCTAAGATCTACGAAACCCATTCAGAAGGTTTCATTGGTCTGCAAGTCCACCGCAAGGACGCTGAAGCAGGAACCCTATCTGTGGCTTGGAAGAATATCCGCGTCCGTGAACTGAATACAGAAGAGAAGACCTGGAGATCGCTCTTCAACGGTAAAGACATCAACGACTGGACGATCAAGGTTCAGGGTTACCCGGTAGGAGAGAATCCTGGAAACCTGTTCAGGGTTGAAAACGGCTTGATGAAAACCAGTTACGAGGCGTTCGATAAATTCGATAAACAGTTTGGCCACATCTTCTACAACGGTACATTTTCCAGCTACCGATTCCGCATGGAGTACCGCTTTTGGGGAGAACAGCTGGATGGCGGTCCAGGTTGGGCATTGCGAAATAGCGGCATCATGGCACATGGGCAGTCTCCTGAATCCATGGGCGTGGACCAGGATTTTCCCAACAGTATAGAAATGCAAATTCTCGGCGGTGATCCACCTGGTGTTCGCACCTCAGGAAATCTTTGCACACCGGGTACTCACGTGGTGTTCGAAGGAAAACTTCGTGAACAACATTGCACGAGCTCCACCTCCAAGACCTATCCTTGGGATGAGTGGGTACAGATCGAAGTTCACGTCAATGGTCCGGGGGAGATAGTCCACTACATCAATGGCAACGAGGTGCTTCGCTACATCGAGCCGCAGTTGAATGATGGAACCATTTTAACCGAAGGCACCATCTCCATTCAGGCCGAAAGCCACGGAGGGGAATTTCGGAATATTGAGATAATGGAACTTTAAGGAACCAAAAAAACGGCAGTAAGCTGCGCTCCTACAGAATAAAAATGCCACTCAAATGTAGGAAGGTAGCTTGCTTCCGATTTGGGGTTCCTGAGTTAAAAAACTTCTACAGCCGTGGCATAGTCAGCGCGCCATCAACCATAATCACTTGCCCGGTGGAGTAGGGGAAGTCACGGCGGGCAAGTGCAGCAACTGCCTTACCCACATCTTCCGGATAGCCCCAACGTTTGGTTACACAAAGACCGTCTTCAATCAACTTGTCATACTTGTCAGTAACACCGGCAGTCATGTCGGATTTAATGACACCAGGCCGGACTTCATAAACGGGAATATCGTATTCTCCCAATCTGGCTGCAAAGAGTTGGTTCATCATACTCAATCCTGCTTTGGCGATACAATAGTCCGGGCGGTTGGTTGATACTACAGTCGATGAAATAGAGGTAATATTTACAATACACCCTTCGAATGAATCATCGGACGCTTTCGCTTTTACCATGTCATTGGCTACAGATTGACTGAGAAAAAATGCCCCCTTTAAATTGGTCGACATCACCAGATCGAAGTTTTCTTCAAGCGTATCGAGTATATCCATTCGACCTGGTGAAGTAATGCCCGCGTTGTTCACGAGAAGTTGAACGGCTCCTCCCGCGAGCTTACGGGCAACCTCCAAAATATTGGAACGTCCTCCAACTGAACCAATGTCTCCCTGTGCATAAGCAACCTCCACACCCTTGGCTCGCAAGGTTTCTATGGCTTCGCTCACACCCTTTTCCGGACGCATGCCGTTGATGACCACATTCCAGCCTTCATCTGCCAGTTTGGAAGCAATTCCAAAACCGATTCCCCTTGAACCTCCTGTAACAATCGCAGTTTTCATTTTATCTTTTTGGTTTCAAATAATTTAAAAAACAAACTCCAATTCGGCACTGCGAGGACCAGTCTTCGCTTGAAAGCTTCGCCAAGGCACGCGCAGTAGCCCTAACACTTACTGAAAAATAGGTAGGGCGGTTTTGCCAAAACCACCGTAAAACGAACGGCTCGCTCGGCGATCGAGCCCTACCTGTTTCGCACAGATCGGTAGGGCAAGAGCATCCCTGTTCTGCCGCCAGTATTTTTAAGAAATGTATCATCGCTTACTCACCGAGATCCTAAACTAAGTCTTCAATACCCAACCATCTACGCTCATTCCAGCTCTTAATCCCGGTTTCAGCAAGCTGCACACCCTTGGCACCTTCAAGCAACGTCCAACGGAAAGGTTCATCCAACACGATGTGCTTTAGATAAAGCTCCCACTGTACCTTAAAGGCGTTGTCATAGACTTCTTGCTCTGGAACTTTCGACCAGTCTTCGTAGAAGTCGACGGGTTGTTCAATGTCGGGATTCCAAATCGGTTTTGGAGTGTTGCTGTAATGTTGAATGTAGCAATCACGCAACGTTACCACAGCCGAACCTTTCTCTCCATCCACATGAAGTGTGAGGAGGTCATCACGACGAACTCGAGTTACCCAGGAAGAATTGAAATTAACAATAATTTCTCCATCAGGACCATCGATCTCGAACATGGAATAGGCAGCGTCATCGGCCGTCGCCTTATAGGTGTTACCTGACTCATCTACGCGCTCTGGAATATGAGTAGCTCCACGGCAGCTCACTGACTTCACAGGTCCAAACAAGTTGTCCAACACATAACGCCAGTGACAAAGCATATCGATGATCATGCCACCACCATCTTCCTTACGGTAGTTCCAGGAAGGACGTTGGGCAGGAACCGTGTCGCCTTCAAATACCCAGTATCCAAATTCTCCTGTCACGGCAAAGATACGACCTAGATAACCATTATCAATAGCGCGTTTCAGCTTAACCAATCCAGGTAGCCAAAGCTTATCTTGAACGACACCACTCTTAACGCCTTTTTCCACACAGAAGTTGTGGAGTTCAAGCGCAGTTGCAGTATCGACAGCGGTTGGTTTTTCACAATACACATGTTTGCCAGCGGTTGCCGCAGCTTTAACCGCATCGGCACGACGCAACGTCGTTTGAGCATCAAAGTATACCGGGTAAGCTGGGTCACTCATTACACTATCCAAGTCCGTAGTCCATTTTTCTACTCCGGACTCGGCAGCCAGCTCCTTGAGCTTGATTTCATTACGACCAACCAAAATAGGATCGGGCATAATTCTCTCGGTTGGGCTCACATGAACACCTCCTTGTTTAATAATTTCACAAATTGAGCGCAGCAAATGCTGGTTCTTACCCATGCGTCCGGTGACGCCATTCATGATGATTCCTACTGTGTGTGTCTTCATAGTTTGATTCAGTTGATTAAATTATTTTCACAGTCATCTCATAGGTATGGAGTATGACGATAAAGCCTGAGCATTTACGTGGTTTACAGAGCATAAATCTAAAAAGTCAGAATCTAGAAATGAATCTTTTAGAGTCATGGACTGAAAGGAGAAAAAGTTTAACAGAAGCCAACAGAGGCAACAGAGCATGAGTTCTTAAAACTTTAAAAACCTCCGTTATCTCAGTTTCCTTCTGTGGAATAAATTTACAAAGCATTTCTATCAATCTAGCCAATCTCATCTTTCTCCAAAATTCGTTCATGCTCATCCGGTTATATTTTCAGATATGCCTGTTTAATAAGATTAAGGTACTCATCCTGATCCATCGCCCAGTATTTGTTGGAAAAAATTTCTACTTCTTCGTATCCGGTAAATCCCGACGCGTTTACCCAGGAACGAATTTGCGGAATATCGATGACGCCTTCACCCATGAGACCACGGTCATTGAGCATGTCTTCCGGTTGATCTTTCCAGTCGCAAATGTGAAAAGCAAAGAGGCGGTTCTTTTCGCCAGCGATTTTGGTTTGTTCCTCAAGTTGATCATCCCACCATACGTGGAAAACATCCAAAGCAATCCCCAGATAGGGATGGCCAATCGCTTCGCAGATCGCATTGGACTGAGCCATGGTTGTGACCGCGCTGCGACTATCAGCATACATTGGGTGAAGGGGTTCAATCCCAAGCTTAACTCCCGCTGCTTCCGCATGTGGGAGCACAGCGGCAATCCCATCTGTAATTTGTTGACGAGATTCAAAAAGCGATTGGCCAGGAGTCGCGCCGACAACCAGAACAATCAAGGGTGCACCCAGGTCAGTTGCTTCATCGATAATGATTTTATTTTCATCAATGGCCTTTTGGCGATCCGCCGCTTCCAGGGCTGGAAAGAATCCGCCACGCACGTATGAAACTATGTCGAGCCCCTCGTCTCGCACCATTTGTCCGGCGGCCTTTATGCTGCCATCGAAAGACTGGGCCGCATCTCGCCAAATAGACATTCCCTTCACCCCGGCAGCGGCATACTTTTGCGCAGCCGTATCCAATCCCCAAGGCTTGGTAGTGATGGTGTGAACACAAAGATTATCGAGGCTTACAGACATCCGAAAAAGGTGTAGTAGGGTTCTTCGTTGATAATGCGCTGTAGATGAAGAGCTGCTTCACGAATGTGGTAGTCTCCCCACATACTAGACTCTCCGCAGGCAATTTTTTGCCCCTCGGGCACATTGTCCCAACCGTTGGGTTGATGATATATTGAATGTAGCAGCAGACCCTGATGAGTTTCGTCTTCACTAAGGTAAGGAGTGGAGAGCAAGGATTGCATGGAAGTGAGCCCAGCCTGCCAGTACCGTTTTCCGTCTTCAGTTTCTAAGCCAAGATAACGGCCCAGGCGAAAGAGTCCTTGAACTCCAATAGCAGCTGCGGTGCTGTCGATAGGTTCCCAATCGTTGTAAGGGTTGGAAACTTCATTTTTGTAATCACCCAAGCGATGGAGATTAGGTGCACCTCCATCCCAATACGGAATGCCGTCAGTAGGAGTATTTGCGATAAACCAATCGCAAGTGGCTTTGGCTCCTTTAAGACAGGTTTCTTTAAAGGCCTCTTTTCCGCCAAGATCTGCGAATTCAGACTCATCCAGGGTATCGATAAACTCCAGCTCTTCGGCAAAGCCAACCATCGCCCAGCTCAATCCGCGCGTCCAGGTAGTGAACCCACTGAATCCCTGCTGCGCATTCGGACAACGAAAGCGCCCATCGTTGGTATTGAATACTGCTTCATGAGCGGTGCGACCCCACTCGTCGTAGCTATCGCGACCTTCGCCATAAAAGATGTTGTACTTGGCGGTCGAGGTGATGTGCTGCACTGCACGCTCCAACAAACTGTTGGGAGCATCGTTTTCACCCATGAGCGTATGACCCAAAGCGTGAGCCACCATAAGAATCCGGCAGCTACGAATCGTATCCACAAATAAACTATGGGGACCGTTAAAGGAGTATACATACCCTCCACCTTCATGAGTGGATGACCAGCGTGATGCCTGAACCGCACCACTTACTTTCAAAGCCAATTCGCAGAAATCGATGTCGCCCTTGGTTCCTTCGATTTTCCCTTCGCGGATAAGACGTAACCAGTTGCCGTAACAGCTCAAATTGTTGAAACCATGATCGTGAACGCCAACGTGGCTAACATGGCTGGCCATGCGATCAACCGTGTGTTTCTTTCCGAGCTCCAAGAACTTCTCGTCACCGGTGGCATCAAATTGAAGGAAGGAAGAACCATAGACAAACCCTTCGGTCCACTCCGTCCAACCCATGGCTGTATACTTGCCATTTCTGGTAAATACCGGAGCGCCGTTGCTCGTATCGTAGTCATTCCCGATGGACTCAATTTTTTGACCAGATAACTCCCAGAAACGCGCAAGCGCAGGACTGAGATCTGAAGGAGAAAGGGTAGTGTTGATTTTCATAGATAAAAACTGAGGCTAGTTACATTTTAGGAAGGTCGTATTTGTATTTTAAATGGACGATTCACGAAGCTCAGAAGTGATGAATAGCAAGGCGGAATCTGAAAGGAGAAGGGAGCGCACTGCTGTGCGTGACCGATGGCTTTCCAGGGTTCCAACGCAGCTAGTCGCGCTTGTGAGCGAGAAGATTGAAAGAAATTCGAATACCGACAAAGACCTGCTTCGCCAATAACTGGAAACGCTTGTTTTAATCTTAATATCATTTCTTTCAATCTAGTGAATCGTTCATTTTAGAAGCGTTTGTCTTTCAGGAGATGAACAATCATGAGCTGGCTATCAGCCAAAGCCTCATAGGCGTGCTCCTGGATAGCATCGA